>OATJ01000085.1_pt1 | contig 95455 bp, 79 predicted proteins | sample 1516661 | NCBI WGS metagenome assembly OATJ01 (sample SAMEA2579951, study PRJEB22360) | human gut metagenome
TTTATTATATCTTATCAAGTCTGTTTTGTCAAGAACTTTTTTCATTTTTTTGAAAGTTTTTCTCTCAATCGGTTTTGTCCGATCTGTTATCTTAAACGCGACAACTTTGATATCTTATCATGTGTTGTTCTGTTTGTCAACAACTTTTTTGTTGTCCGCTGTCAGATCATGTCATGTCCTGCGGTCAGCTTGACTATGTTACCATCTGGGTATTATTTTGTCAACCCATTTTTTCCAAAAATTTCACTTTCTTATGTGTACTTTCGCAAAGTGAATTTTACTGTTTCAATTCATCTTTCCAGAAAAGATATATTTCCACCGTATTTTATTTCAATATCGCATCCATCGCATCTTTCACTGACCTCACACCAGTCAGGCGGATTCCCTTTGGCACAGATCCACTGTCCTTCATGGAATCCAGGCTGACCTGGGGCAGAATGCATTCATCAAATCCAAGTTTTTTTGCTTCTGTCACGCGCTGCTCTGCCATACTGACGGCACGCACTTCTCCGCTTAAGCCCACTTCTCCGAAACAGATCGTCTTCTCATTGATCGGGTTTTCACGGTAACTGGATATAATGGCAAGCACAATGCCAAGATCGATCGCTGGCTCATTCATTTTTACGCCGCCCGCGATATTCACATAAGCGTCACAGTCTCCAAGTTTTAATCCCAGCCTTTTTTCAAGTACTGCCATCAGAAGATTTACCCTGTTAAAATCGGTGCCTGCAGCCGTTCTCCGCGGAATTCCAAAATTACTGTGGCAGACTAACGCCTGTACTTCCACCAGAATCGGTCTGGTTCCTTCCATAGAACACGCAACAACCGAACCGGATGCACCTTCCGGTTTCCCGCTCAGCATGTATTCCGAAGGATTTTCCACTTCCATCAGTCCGTTCTGTCTCATCTCAAACACGCCAATCTCATTCGTTGAGCCGAACCTGTTTTTGACACCGCGCAGTATACGGTATGCCGCATGCCTGTCCCCCTCAAAATAGAGTACCGTATCCACCATGTGTTCTAAAACTCTCGGACCCGCAACCACGCCCTCTTTCGTCACATGACCGACAATAAAGATGGAAATTCCCATCCCCTTTGCAATCTGCATAAATACCCCTGTGGATTCCCGCACCTGTGATACGCTGCCCGGTGCAGAGGAAACTTCTTCGTTATACATGGTCTGTATGGAATCTATGATCACGATCTGCGGTTTTTCCCGGTCAATCACCGTTTTTATCGTGTCTAAGTTCGTTTCACATAAAAGTGTCAGCGAATCGCCAAAGGTTCCGATACGTTCTGCCCTTATTTTGATCTGCTGCAGGGATTCCTCTCCGGATATATATAATACGCGCACACCTTTCTCCGATAAATTCCGGCATACCTGCAAAAGCAGTGTTGATTTACCGATTCCCGGATCACCGCCCACTAACACTAAAGATCCCTGTACGATTCCGCCGCCAAGTACACGGTCAAGCTCTTTCATATCCGTCGACATGCGTTTGTCCTGTGTCATCTCGATCTGTGAGAGCGGAACGTTCTTCGCCTCTGCCGCTTTTGCCGCTACCCTGCCGCCTTTTGCTGCACTTTTTTTATCGATCATCTCCTCAACAAATGTATTCCATTCCTTACATGCAGGACACTGTCCCATCCACTTTGATGATTCGTAACCACATTCCTGACAAAAAAATACTGTTGTTTTTCCCTTCGGCATATTCCTTCTCCATCTCTTTTTATTGTTTATCAGTATACTTACTTTATCTGTAAAAAGCAACTTACTTTCTATGACAAAAACCGGAAAAAGCAATCCGCTTCTTCCGGTTTTTATTATTATTGCAGAATTATTTTTTTACTTTAATTTTCACTGCTGAACTCCTGATTGTAAAGTCTGCAAGTAATTCATTCCTGCCATTTACAACCACTTTGTAATAATATGTTTTTTTCTTCTTTGCTTTTTTATCTGCAAAAGACGTCTTCTTTGTGGTTCCAATCAGAGTATACTTACCGTTCTTCTTTTCTGCACGGTAAATCTGATAAGTTTTGGCACCTGTTACCTTATTGTAAGAAACGGTAACCGTTCCTTTTTTGTTATTTTTTACTTTTGCAGCAACTTTGACACCATATATGATGACTGCCGGCTTACCGGAAGCAACCTGTGTACCATATTCCGAGGTCATATAAGAGGCAATTCTTGTTCCTTTTTCCCCATATGCACTGACCATATAATAATATTTCACACCTTTTTTCAACCGTGCCCTGTCATATGCCGCCGTGCCTGTAATGGATCCGTCTTCGCCATAATATTCCCGATAGTGAACCTCACTGTAATATCCTGTCTCATCATTGGAATCTTTTGCGATCAGGTTACCTGTTGCTGCATAAAGTTTTTCGTCCGTATTACATAACGGCGTATATACAGAACGGACGACTTTATAATATTTCGCACCTTTTACCTTTTTCCAGGTAATCTTTACTGCATTCTTTTTCGTATCATAAACAGCTTTGATGGATTTTACTGCTGCAAGTGATGTAGATTCTTTTGACGATGACCATCCACTGTATTCTTTTTGGGAATTATAAGCCCTTACCGATACATTTACGTATTCTCCGCTCGATAATCCTTTAATGGTGTATTTATTTTTCTTTACCGTTACATATTTTTCTGCAACTGTTTTTTTCTCACCATATTTATCATATACCATGTATCGGATCTGATAGCCTGCAGCGTACTTGTCCGCATCCCATTTAACGCTTACATTTTTGCCTTTATTGGTAAGGACGAGATTTCGCGGCTCCTCGAGCTGCATTTTAACTCTGGTCGACGCGGTAATGTATTTTAATGTTTTTCCGTCTTTATAATATGCACAGATCAGATAGGTGTAACTCTCACCGAATTTTAACTTTTTGTCCGTGTATGTTGTCGTTTTTGCGTTTGTGATCGTTTTCACCAGTTCATACTTTGCATTTTCTACTGTTACGGCACTGTTGCCCGAATTGATCCATCCTGAAATTTCTGTGATATCCTTGTCACTCTCAGAAGTTCTGTAAATCTCATATTTTGTTGCAGAACCTACTTTTGTCCAGGTCAGTTTCACTGTATTTTTTGAGTTCTTAGCCACCTTTAATACAATGTTATTTACACGGCTGGTACTTACAGTAAAATTTTTATATATACTGTAACTTTTCGTTTTTCTGTCCGGATCATAATAATAAGAGCGTACCTTGTAGGAGTATTTTGTGCCTGCCTTTAAATTCTGATCTGTATAGACATAGTCTGTGGTCGTTGCTATTTTCTTATATTTTTTACCTGAAAGACGATAAATCTCATATCCGGTATAGCTTCCTCTGGTAAAAGATAACTTTATACTGTTTTTTCCCGCCTTTGTATATACACGCGGTACGGATACCTTATCCGTATAGCTTACCATATTCGAAGCAGGACTCATTGCCGTATAATAAGTCATGCCAACAGATATATTTTTATATGTTTGATTTTTTTGAGCATCTGTTACTTTTATTTCCTTATTTACGGTAAACACCGGCTTCTTTTGTATGTTATAAAGAGAACTGCCTGCATCATAGGTATGCGCAACAAATGTATATTTTACGCCCGGTTTTAAAGAGATTGCACTGTATGATCCATCGATTCCCTTCACTTTGTAAGAACGTACATAACTGCTTATTTCCTTACTTTCAAGCTCCGTAAGTGCATCTTTTAAATAAAGTTTTTTCTGCTGTCCCTGACCATCCGTATAGTAACCATAAGCGTTCAAAAGCTCATAATTATAATGCGCCGGCTTCTTTCCTTCTTCAAAAACATAAATGACTACATCCGCATCGATTGGCGTCCATGAGAGCTGCCAGTCATCTCCATTGTACGTCTTTTCTATTTTGAGATTTTTTACTGTCGGTATGTTTCCATTAATGCTGGCCGTTGCAGTTATGACATCTGAATAACTTCCATCTGAAAAATATCCTTCTTCCGCAGATTCCAGTCTGACGGAACAATAAAAATATGGCAGTCCTGAATCTATTGTAATATTACAATACGGATCTGATGCATACTCTGAATCCGTTTCATAGGAATCGTTTTCTCCTTTTGCATTTACATAAGCATCGTACAGCGTTCCCCTCTTATTGTAAAACTGTAAAAAGCTCTCTATATTCGTAATATTTAACGGTTTGCTGCTTCGCAGGTAATACACACGATAGCTATCCACTCCGTTTTGTGCATTCCAGGTAACTGACATCTCTTTTCCCTTTTCAGAAACTTTTGTACCGGTTACCGGTGATAACTTCTTTAAAGAGTAATTTTTATAAGTATAGGTGTCCGACCATTTACCATACATGTCCACCACATATTTCGTCTGTTTCGATTCTATAATATATTGGCTATTATCATTCCAGTTCCAATATACCTCCTGTTTGTTACTTGTCACTTCATGATAATATACAGCACGGACTTTTACGCTGACCTGCTGTCCTGAATTTAATATGACATATGGCAGTCTTGCTTCATCTGATGTTATCATCTCATGTACGGTTCCGTCTGACGCATCCAAAAATAATCCCGGCATATTATAGACCTTGGTATTTCCATCGCAGACCACTTCATATCCAACCTTCATCATGTCTCCGGCTTTATTTTTCATTGTGGCCGTATCATTATTAACCGGATTCCAGCTTATTTTTACATAAGTTTTTTCAAAAGAAATCTCTTCATAAGCATTTGCATATACAACATATTTATATTTTTTCGATGCTGAATCATATACCGATTCATACGTTAATTGCTTATAAAAATGTCCATTATAACTATAATAAAGAACCTGTGTATCATTTTTTACTGCATACTCATCTATCCGCTTTTTGGCATTTTCCGATGAATCACTTACAGTAATTTCTGTAATTTCATCACCTTCTGTCACATAATGATACCCTGTCGCATCACATGACCGCAATGCTCTATACGTCTTACCATTGACTCTATACATTCCATATGCATCTTGATATTTATCTGTGTTGCCTTTCAGTATGGCTTCTGCCTTATTATACAGGTTTACAAATCCATCAATATCCGTACCGCTGCACTGACCATAATAGTTATTTTCATACTTGTATAATCCTACGGTCTTATCCCAAAAATTGCTCCTTTTTGTAATCTTAAAACCTGCAATTTCGTCTGTCGTACCTGCTGCAATCACTCCGTTCTGGAACCGATTCACATAAGCATATCTCAACTGCCGGCCAGACGCTGTTGTTATAATACTTCCGTCATCTTTTCCTCTTACATTGATTACCTTTGACGGTTTATCAATTGCAGCGAGTTCTTCCTCTTCAGTCTCTTCTTCGGTCTCTTCTTCTATTTCTTCTTCCGATTCTTCTTCCGTCTCTGTTTCCATCACTTCGGTATCATCAACAGCCTCCGTATCATTCACGTTTTCTGTCTCTTCTACAGTTTTCTCAGTTTCTGATGCCTCTGATGTTTCTGGAATTTCCGATGCCTCGCTGTTCTCTGTCTGCCCACTGTCATTTTCTGCAGACTCACTGTCCGTTTCGCTTTCTGTCTCTGTCTGTTCTGTTGCTAAAGCTGCTTCCATCGCATCTTCTTCCTGTATCACAGCCTCTGTTACTGTCTGTACATCTGTCTGCGGCAATCCAGCAGCACCTACTGATGTCCAATCTCCGACCGTCAGCGTAAGCGCCATCGCAAATGCCGCCATACGTTTCCAACCCGTGAGTCTCTTTCTTTTCATAACTTTTCTCCTTCTGATTTATTGCACATTGTCACGCGCATTTTTTATGTTAATGTAACAGTTTATCCCCGTCAATCGTACTTTCGTACTTGAAAGCGCAAAAAAAGCTTACATGCCCTTTTGACATGTAAGCTTCCTTTGATCTCACTTTTCCGTTCTTAACACTTTGTAACTTTTACATCTACCGGATGGTCGCCAAGTTCTACACTTAAGCTTAATTTGCCGCCAAGATTTGTCTTCATCTTTCCTGCATCTGCGCCATCGATCGTGATGTCGTACTCTGACTCATCCTCAAGTTCTACTGTGATCTGTGCATCTTCCGGTCCCTCTACCTGAAATGTCAGGCCTGTATCTGTTGCATTCAGATTCATGACAGCCGTTCCCGGAACAGATTCATATACGAACATGCCATTGCGCTCTAACTTGGTGATCTCGGAAAATGTCTTCACCTTGTAGATATCTCCCTGATGTTCGAAATTATCAAGTTTCGCCTTTGCACCTAATGTGTAATCCCCAAAACTGATCGTTCCATCTGCTTCTGAACGAATTAATTCGCTGATCGTTGCCATTTTTTCCTCCTGTGATAAAGTAGTTTTCTCTTTATCGTAAAATTTTGTGCCCTTATTATATAATATCCCCGTCACGATTTCCAGTGCTTTCCCGGATATTTCAGTAAAATTTTATTTTGTTTCGAACACGACTTTTTCTTTGTGGATCGTCACGACCACTTCCATATCTTTTTTCACTTTGCCGGACAGGATTTCTTCTGCCAGTTCATCCTCGATATCGTTCTGGATCTGACGGCGCAGCGGTCTTGCACCATATTTCGGATCATACGCTTTATCGACAATATGCTTTTTGACGCTGTCACGCACGGTAAGGTGGATTCCCATCTGTTTTTCACAGCGGTCTGTAAGTTCTTTTAACATCAGTGCAACGATCTGTTTCATATCGTCTTTGTTTAACGCTCTAAATACGATCGTCTCATCAATACGGTTTAAAAATTCCGGTTTAAAAATACGGCGTACTTCTTCCATCACGCTGTTTTTCATGCGGTCATAATTCTGTTTTTCATCATCCGAAACTGCAAATCCAAGTTTTTTCGGCTCAATGATCGCCTGTGCTCCGGCATTTGACGTCATAATAATGATCGTATTTTTGAAATCCACTTTGCGTCCCTGGGAATCCGTGATATGACCGTCGTCTAACACCTGCAGTAAAATATTAAATACATCCGGATGCGCCTTTTCGATCTCATCAAACAGGATCACCGAATACGGATTTCTGCGCACCTTTTCGCTGAGCTGTCCGCCCTCCTCATGGCCTACATATCCTGGCGGTGAACCAATCATCTTTGATACGCTGTGTTTCTCCATATATTCCGACATATCAACACGGATCATAGACTGTTCGCTGCCAAACACTGCCTCCGCAAGTGCCTTTGAGATCTCTGTTTTTCCGACACCGGTCGGGCCTAAGAACAGGAAAGAACCGATCGGGCGCCTCGGATCTTTTAATCCGACACGTCCTCTTCGCACAGCTTTTGCCACTGCACTCACCGCATCCTCCTGACCGATGACACGTTTGTGTAAGGTAGCCTCTAATTTTCTTAAGCGGGCAGCCTCCCCCTCGGCAATCTTTCTTACCGGGATCTTCGTCCATCCGGATACCACATCCGCAATATCGTCTTCTGTCACTTTTAACTTTTTACTGCGGCTGTCTTTCTTTGTCTTTGCCTGTATTTTGGCAAGCTCTTCTTCACACGCTTCTTTTTCGTTCTTCTTCTGCTTTGCACCTTCCACATCACCATCGTGCAGAAATTCTAACATTTCCTCTTCTAACAGGTTGATGCGATGTCTTAATTCAACGACTTCCTCCGGTTTTCCACCCGCGCGCAGACGTACCTTTGCTGCAGCCTCATCCATCAGATCGATTGCTTTATCCGGCAGGAAACGGTCATTGATATAGCGCGCAGACAGGCGTACTGCTGCCGATACCGCATCATCCGTAATCTTTACCTGATGATGCTTTTCATACTGTTCCCGCAGTCCCTCTAAAATCTGCACTGCCTCCTCTTCCGACGGCTCTTCTACCGTAACCGGCTGGAATCTGCGCTCTAGCGCAGCATCTTTTTCAATATATTTGCGGTATTCATCGATTGTCGTTGCACCGATCAGCTGCAGTTCCCCACGCGCAAGTGCAGGTTTTAATATATTGGAAGCATCGATTGCTCCTTCCGCTCCACCCGCTCCGATGATTGTATGCAGTTCATCGATGAAGAGCAGGATATTGCCGGCTGCCCGTACTTCCTGAAGTACCTTTTTAATGCGCTCCTCAAACTCACCGCGATATTTTGAGCCTGCCACGATTCCGGACATATCCAAAGATACCACCCGCTTTCCCGCAACGGTATCCGGAACCATTCCGGTTGTAATACGCTCCGCAATTCCCTCAACGATCGCAGTCTTTCCAACGCCCGGTTCACCGATCAGACATGGGTTATTCTTTGTCCTTCTGCTTAAGATCTGGATCACACGGCCGATCTCTTCCTGTCTGCCGACTAACGGATCTAATACTCCCTCTGCCGCCAATGCAGTCAGATCTCTGGAGTATTGATTTAATACCGGTGTATCCGATGCTGTTTTTTTCACCGGCTTACCATTCATGAAATCTTCTTTGTACAGGCTCGCATCTTCTCCCATTGCGATCAGGATATCCACATACATTTTCTGGATATTGACCGCTAAGGTATTTAAAAGGCGGGATGCCACACACTCTGTCTCTTTCATCATCGCGATCAGGATATGCTCCGTCCCGATCTCCTCTGCATGAAAACGCGCTGCCTCCCTTGCTGCCCCTTCTAACACCTGCAGTGCCCTCGGCGAATATTCCTTAGCCTCTGCCGTCAGCACCTGTGCATCCGGTGCAATGAGTTCCTCGATCAGCTGCATGACTTTGTCAAGTTCTACTCCATTATCATTTAATACCTGCGCAGCGACGCCCGTTCCTTCTTTTAAAAGTCCGATCAGGATATGCTCCGTTCCGATATAATGATGATGCAGTGATTTCGACATCTTTGAAGCCTGATCGATTGCTTTTTTTGCTTTTGATGTATATCGTATCTGCATAGTTTCTCCATTCTTTTTCTATTTATAAATCATTTAAATCGATGATCTCTAAATCATCTTCTTCCTCTTCTTCTCTCGGAATGTGTTTTTTCTCCGGAGTATGTTTCCGCTCCGGCTTTTCTTTTCTCTCCGGCCTTTGTTTCTCCTCCGGTTTTTCTTTTCTCTCCGTGCGCTGTTTTTCCTCCGGTTTTTCTTTTCTCTCCGGCCTTTGTTTCTCCTCCGGTTTTTCTTTTCTCTCCGGACGCTGTTTTTCTTCCGTTTTTTTTCTTTCTACCGGCAGGAAATCTTCGTCCTCTTCCCAGTCCTCATCGTCAAGATCGTCAGACATGCCACGTCCAAACAATCCCGCACGCACTTTATGGATCTTTGATACGCCGACTTCGTTCTCTGTATCGTTTTCTTCCACATCATCCGGCTCTTCTTCCACTTTTTCTTTTGGTTTTCTGTGGAAAAATCCTTTTCTCTGTGTTTCTTCCTCCTCCCAGTCAGCGTCTTCCGGATCATCTACTTCCAAATCATCTTCTTCCACGCCAGGATTCTCTTCTATATTATCATCTTCTTCCAGATCAGTATCATCTTCTGCTTCCTGATCCTTTCCCTGTTTTTCGGACTTCCAGTCCCAGTCATCCTCTTCCTCATCCCAGTCGTCACTCTTACGTCCTCTCAATAGAAGATTGATAATAATAACGACAAGTACTGCGATCACAAAAGCCATAATTCCCATCATATTTCTGGAAAAAGACTTTTCTTTTGCATATTGTTCAGAGAGATCATTGTATTCCTGCTGGAGATATTCCATATTAGAAACATCTTCCGCTTCTTCTGTTTCAAACTCTGTGTTCTGGTCTGCTGCCTGTCCATCTGTTCCATCCGCCGGCTGGTCTGTTGTCTGACCGTCTGTTCCATCCGCCGGCTGGTCTGTTGTCTGACTGTCTGTTCCGTCTGCCGGCTGGTCTGTTGTCTGACCGTCTGTTCCATCCGCCGGCTGATCCACTGTTCCGTCTGCTGTCTGTCCATCTTCTCTGGTCAGTGTGATCGTATACTGGGCGAGTGCTCCGTTCTGCGCCTTCACGACTACTTTTATCGTATTTGTACCGACCTGCAGATTGTCATTTCCTGTGATCGACTGCACCGTCGCAAATTCATTAACCGGTATTGCCGTCACTGTAACGCTTGTGACATCATTCGGTACGGTAGCTGTATATTGTACTGTCTTTCCTGTAAAGTCCGGGGATAATGTTCCCGCAGAAAGTGATAACACTTCCAGCGAATTATCTGCGGAAAGTGTTGTCTGTGCAGCAGCCACCTGGATTCCGGCAGCCTTTATGTCTGCCGCAGGTTCTGTCACAAGACATCCCATGCAGAAAAGTGCAGCTATGAATCTTACTTTTCTCTTCATTCGTTTCACACTCCCTTTATTGCCATCATCACTATGGAATTATATGAGATATTCGAAAATGCGTCAACCTCAAACTCCCTCATTGTCAAATTCCGGAATAAAACTCTCCTCCGCCGTCTCCCCCTCCTGGATAAAACCGTTTTCAATCCCTATATCGATTGCAAAATCAATAACCTCATCATATTCCCGATCCGTGATCTTACGGTTTAATTCCGGATATTTTTTCACGTTAGAGAGCGGTGTAAACTGGTGCATGATACTGATATATATTTGATTCTCATAGGTTTCATGCAGATATTTCAAAACTGCTTTGGAATCTTTCGTGCACCCCGGCAGGATCAGATGGCGCACGATCGTACCACGCTTCATCAGGGAATCCTCCCCGTTTTCAAAAACTGCCGCACCCGTCTGACGCACCATCTCCGCTATCACCGCCTTAGCCACAGCAGGGTAATCCGGCGCATGGGAATATTTTGCACTCAAAGCGGTATCAAAATACTTAAAATCCGGAAGATAGATATCCACAATTCCTTCTAAAGAACGGATCGTATCCACATTTTCATAGCTGCTGGTGTTATAAACGATGGGTATCTTTAAATTCTGATTTCTTGCAAGCTCTACCGCTTTTATGATCTGTGGTACAAACTGCCCCGGTGTCACAAGGTTGATATTATTTGCACCCTTTTCCTGGAGTTCCAGAAAAATTTCGCCAAGCCGCTCCGTACTTATCACCTTACCAGCCGTGCCATTTGCAATATTTTCATTCTGGCAGAACACACAGTGCAGTGCACAGCCGGAAAAAAAGACCGCACCGGAACCCATCTCCCCGGAAATGCAGGGTTCTTCCCAGAAGTGCAGTGCCGCACGCGCCACCTTAATCTCTGTGGTCTGTCCGCAGATGCCGCGCTCACCGGATTTTCGGTCCACAGCGCACATTCTAGGACACAATGTACATATTTTCATGGTATACCATCACTCTTTCTATTTAATTTAATGATTGCGCAACCGTGCCTTTTTTTGTATGATAGACATTGCAAAAAGAAGATCAAACACAAAGGAGTTTTCTTATGAGTCCAAAAAACTGTATGGTAGCACAGTCAGGCGGCCCTACTGTTGCGATCAATGCCAGCCTTGCCGGTGTGATCGACGGTGTAATGCGTTCTGACATGTATGACACGGTTTATGGTTCCTTAAACGGAATCACAGGTATTTTAAACAACGATCTGACGAATCTTTCTGAATTAATGCAGCAGAATTCGGAATATCTCGACCGCTTAAAGGTCACTCCGGCAATGTATCTTGGCTCCTGCCGTTACAAACTGCCAAATTATTTAGATGATGATTCTTCCTATGTATTCATTTTCAAACAGTTTGAAACTTACCATATTGATGCTTTCTTTTATATCGGCGGCAACGATTCTATGGACACCGTCTTAAAGCTCTCCGAATATGGCAAAAAAATCGGCAGTCCGGTGCGTATTGTCGGTATTCCAAAGACCATCGACAATGATCTCTGTGAGACAGACCATACACCAGGATTCGGTTCTGCCGCAAAATATATCGCATCTTCTCTTTTAGAAATCGCACATGACACATTTATCTATGCAGTCAAAAGTGTGACGATCGTGGAAATCATGGGACGTGATGCCGGATGGCTGACCGCTGCTTCTGCACTGGCAAGAAACGGTTATAATACAGCACCACATCTGATCTATCTCCCGGAGGTTCCATTTGACAAAGAGGACTTTTTACTGGATGTAAAGCGTATGCTTTTCGAGCGCAATAACGTGATCGTTGCCGTATCCGAAGGTATCCGCGATGCTTCCGGCAACTATATCAGTGCTTCCGAAAGTTCTGTTGACACCTTTGGTCACAGCCAGTTAAGCGGAGCCGGAAAAACACTTGAATTTTTAGTCAAAGAAAAACTAGGCGTTAAAGTCCGTTCCGTGGAAGTCAACGTATTACAGCGCTGCGCTGCACACCTTGCTTCAAAGACTGATCTTGATGAGGCTTTTACTCTCGGTCAGAAAGCGGTTGCTCTCTCCGAGGAAGGTGTTACCGCTTCCATGGTAACAATGCGCCGTATCTCTGATGCTCCGTACGAAATCGCCTATGAGCATGCCGAGATCCGCCACATTGCAAACGAGGCAAAATCAATTCCGAGAGAATGGATCAACGATGCAGGCAATGATGTCACACAGCCACTGATCGATTACCTTTCACCTCTCATACTCGGTGAAGTTCCAGTAAAATACGAAAGCGGTATCCCTGTCTATATGGATGTCAGTCATTTAGCAAAACATCAATAAATTTACCGATCTCAACCCACGCTCTTTTAGATTCCGGCAGCATTTTTGCTGCCATCTGAAAGATGTGGAACATTCCTTCATAAATACTGATTCTTACTTTTACTCCCTGTTCTCTGGCTTTTGCAGCCACATCCACAGAATCCGAGAGCAGCATCTCATAGGAACCAACCTGTATCAGCATCGGCGGAAATCCCCTGAAATCCCCATATAAAGGCGAAATATAAGCATTATACGGGTCGTTATCCCCAATATAATCTTTATTATAAATAAGGCTGTCCCTTGTTTTTCCAAATAACGGGTCGCGCTCAAAGTTTGTCTCGTAAGATTCCCCGCTCGCCGCAAGGTCTGTCCACGGTGACATGGCTACGATCCCACACGGAAGCTGCTTTCCGTGATCTTTCAGATAATGGCATAATGCCATCGCAAGACCGCCTCCTGCGGAATCTCCTGCGATGATGATCTGCTCGGAAAACCACCCCTGTTCCAACAGATAACAGTATGCGGCATAGGCATCTTCTAAAGCCGCCGGATACGGATGTTCCGGTGCCACACGGTAATCGGGTGTCAGAACACTCATTCCATGGCTGACTTCACAGTAAAGTCCGGCAAACATACGGTATGCATTCCGCATCGCTCCGACATATCCGCCCCCGTGAAGCTGTAAGATTACTTTTTCCGTATTCGGATTTTCTTTTGCCTGTAAATACTCCATGGAGAAATTATCCATCTCGATCACATCTAATGAAAAACAGTCCGGACATTTCCACGGCGGCTCCGAATCCCCGATTTTTTTCCTCAGTTCTCCATTTTTTATCTTTTTCCCAATCAGGTGATCATTTGTCACATGGGCGATCAAGTCCCTCATGACTCTTCCCCTGATGCTCGCTTCGCTCTCTCTCATCCGATTGCTCCTGTTTTTTTTATTCTAAATATAACTCAGCGGACATGAAATCTTCGTTTCAGTTCCACCCTTGCCCTGCGGTCTCCGATGATCAGTGTTCCAAGAAACAGAAACAGGGAAAACGCAAATGCGATCAGTGCAAAAAGCTGTGCCGTCACGATACCGGTAAAAATCAGTATTACCGGAACAATGCTGCATAAGATCATAAAAATCTGCCACATCATATAGCTCTGCCAGTTTCTGCGGTTTACGATCATACAGATGATAATACCAACATCGACTAAAATGATCGCCGACGGCAATGCATAATTGACAGACCATCCGCGGTAGCCGACCAGAAAATCGATTGCGATCACGATCAGTATCGCCATCAGCGTGAGTACCGTGATTTTGGCGCGGTAACCTGTCTTTCCAAGAATTGCAAAACGGATCAGCATATATCCGTAAAAGAATCCAAGCCCCGTGATCGCACTCCATGCAATCTGTGACTCGGTGACCACATTGATATAAATGAGCAGCACCTCAACCAAAAGTGCACAAAACAGATAGATTTTACTGATCATTGTCATTTTCCGGGTGTGCACTCTCACATCCGGGTACATATTCTCCACTTCACCTGTGTATTCTAACACGGATCCGCAGAGTGGACAGCGCTCTGTTTCATCTGATATCTCCACATTACAATTTCTGCATTTACTCATAATTTACTCCATTACTCTTTATTTCTACCGCAATCCCGTCCGAGGCTATTTTCCGGAAAAATCCACGCTGCACAGACGCATCGACAAGATCATAACTGAAACTGAATACAAGTGTATCCCCGTAAGAGCAGATCGTTCCTTTCAGATGCTGCCCCTTTGACATGGCAAGAAATGCATGAAACATTTCCACATAAGGGCGGTACTCTTCTGTCACGGAAATATTGCCGATATTTGTGATCGTCGCAGTATTGGCAAGTGCAGAAGTTGTATATACATACTTCATTGCAAGGTTTTTCAGGAAAAGCGGCACAACTCTTGCAATCAGCAGTTTTTCATTGGAAACGTTATAGGAAAACAGCTTTTCAAGATTTTCCCGGTTGATCTGGCTTCGCAGGCTTTCCTTCACGATTGCAGCCACCTCTGCAAACGTATAGGTCTCTTTGGTCGGATGAAATTCTGCGGACACCATGACAAAAAAGTTTTTCGTGGTAATAGAATTAAAATACGGCCGCAGATTAACCGGCACCGCAACACGGATCGGACACTTTGACGGCATGCCGTGCAGACATTCTGTATAAACGCTCCAGATGTACACACTTACCAGATATTCGTTGATACTGATTCCCATCGCATGACAGACCCTTTTCAACTCCGGTATTTTCATATAACCGTGCATCACGCCGAACTCGCCCGGTCTTAACTTTTCTCCACGGATCAGATATGCCTTTTTTGTCTGGTATCCTTTTGCGGAACTTTTTTTGTAATTTTTTAAGAAACTGTCTTCCCGGTTCAAAGACGTATCAACACTTAATGAATCTCCCAGTTTTTCCTGCAGGTCTTTATGTGCCAGACGCAGATACTGGTAAGTCAGCTCTTTTAAGAAATTAATTCCTCCCATTCCATCCGTCAAAACATGGAATACTTCCAGATTGATCCTGCATTTATAATAGGTCACACGGAACATATAACTGCGGTTTTTATTCTGCTGGATATATCTGCATGGAAAATTGTTCTCCATGCGAACCTTTGGCGCCGCTTTTCCGTTTTCCTCAAAATAATACCAGAACACCCCCTGCCGCAGTCTTAAGTTAAACCCGTCAAACTTCGGAAGCACCATATCAAGTGCCCTCTGCAGTAATTCCGGATTGATCTCCTCTTTCAGTGTAACACTGATCCTGTACACATTGCTCATGCTCTCCCCGGCAATGACCGGAAAAAGGTGTGCTGTATTATCAAGTCTGTCCCAACGGATATCACGGTTTGTCGGAACTCCTTTACTCTGTTTTTTCATATATTCCTCGTTTCTGCATATTTTACAGGCAGGCTGGGTTTCTGTTTTTTCTTCTCTCCCCCCGCTCATAAAATACACAATCTATTGTATGCAATTATAAAATAACCTGACATAAAATACAAGTTTGGGCATATCAAAATTACCTGATATAATGCTATAAATTTTCTTAAAATTCCCTTATTTATTTTTTAATTTATGATTGTATAAAATTTCCCTTCATATTGTAATGTTTTTGTAACATCTATAAAATATTTATAAACAAGGAGGATTCACTTATGAAAATTTTCAAACGAACAGTCAGCTTATTTTTAGCTTTCTGTCTCTGTGCCGGGATGCTTTTACTGCAGCCGCAGTCAACGGTATCCGCAGCCGTCAGGAACAAACCGACCACCACTGTACTTCGCATGTCCAGTAATTCTTTCGACAGTTCTGCAATCTATGTCAATCTGCCAAAAGCCAAAGTATGTTATATCAAAAACATCAAAACCAGCAGTAAAAATCTGATTGCAAAAAACACCCACTATTATACTACCAGTTCAGACGATACATACACGGATACCTTTGCGTCTATCGGCCTCTATGCCAAAAAAACCGGTAAATACAAAGTCACCTATAATATCTGCGATAAATCAGGAAACAAACTTTCTTCGGGTAAAGTAACAGTATATGTAAAAAATGACCTGCCAGTCAAATCTGTCAAATTTGCAGGTAAAGAAGTTAATTATGCCCTTACGAGCAAAAAATCCGGCAAATTATCTGTTAAAATGAACAAAGGTTACACGCTGAAAAAAATCACTGTCACCACTTACAATAAGGCAGGTAAAGAAGTTGTAAAAACAATGAAAAACAACAGCACCTTAAAGCTTGGCGAGTACGCATATATATTTGATAATTCATATTCCAGCGGCAGAAACTATTCTACCTCACTTGCTGCGCGTACCAAGATCACTATTACTTATATCGACAAATATACCAAGCAGGAATGTGAGAGTATTTATTCCATTTCCCGTCTTGCAAAATAATCCAACAGGAGGATATCTGATATGAAATTATTTAAGCAAATTACTTGCGCTGTTCTTACACTTTGCCTGTGCGCCGGATTATTACTGATCCCTTCTGCGCCGGTATCTGCTGCAACAGGTCCAAGCGCCCCAAAGGCTGTAGATGTTTCTTATTACAAAAATTATCCGATGGTCAATGATTCGGCTATCTCCGTACAGCTCGGTACAAACGGAAAAAACATCAAAAATATCAAAACATCGAGCAAAAACCTGAAAGCCAAAGTAACAAGACTTTCACTTTCCAGCTCCAGTAATTCCGGATACGTTGGTGTCTATGCCAAGAAAACCGGTAAATACACAGTATCTTTTGATGTATATAATGCACAGAATAAAAAGATTAAAAAATTTACTGTCAAAGTCAATGTAACCGAGCCGACATTCTCTAACAATAGTCCTTTTAAGAGTGTAACTTTTAACAACAAAGAATATGATTACGCAAAGGCAGTCTACAATAAAAATTCTGTCAAAGTCAATGTCAAAATGAACAAGGGTTATAAATTAAAGAAGATCGAATACTCTACTTACAGCAAGCCAGTTGCAAAAACAAATTCTTCCTATTCAACCACTTATTCAAACTCCGAGATAACAAAAAAGGTAAAAAATGGAAAGAGTATCCAGTTAGGACATTATGGATACTATTACGGACATGACTACTCTTACGCATATGGTACTTACTCTTATGAGTCATACAGCCGTGATGGTGATATTATGGCACCGACAATCGTGAAAATCACATATCTCGATAAAAATAAAAATACGATTTCTACCTCGTACACACTGTACCGTATTGCAGATGATGTAAAATAACAAACTCAAAAAGCACAAAAAACGAGGAACCTGTCACGAAACAGGTTCCTCATTTTTTATTCATTATTAAATTATATTCTATTCTCTTTTATCTCTCCAGCGGATATTTCTCTGTCAGCGATTTTACGATTGCACACGCTTTATCAGCTGCCGGTTCACCCTCCTTGATCATCATGGCGATTGCCTCTGCAATCTGATCCATATCCTCTGTGTTTAGTCCACGGGAAGTAACTGCCGGCGTTCCAAGACGTACACCGCTTGTTACGAATGGGGATTTCGGATCGTTCGGGATCGTATTCTTGTTGCAGGTAATATTGACAGAATCGAGAAGTTTCTCCACTGCCTTTCCGGTCTGATCATAATTTGTCAGATCAACAAGCATCAGGTGATTGTCTGTACCGCCGGATACGATTTTAATATCACGGCTTAACAGTCCCTTGCAGAGTGCCTGTGCATTGTCAATGATATTCTGCTGGTATACTTTAAACTCCGGCTGAAGTGCCTCTTTAAAGCAGACTGCCTTCGCAGCAATCACATGCATCAAAGGTCCGCCCTGGATTCCAGGGAAAATAGCTTTGTTAAAGTTATATTTGTCTGCGATTTCCTGACTGGATAAGATCATGCCTCCACGCGGTCCACGCAGTGTCTTGTGTGTTGTGGTTGTGACAACGTGTGCATACGGGATTGGGCTTGGATGAAGTCCTGCAGCGACAAGTCCTGCGATATGTGCCATATCGACCATCAGAACTGCTCCGCATGCATCTGCGATCTCACGGAATCTCTTGAAATCAATGGTTCTCGCATAAGCACTTGCACCTGCGATGATCATCTTCGGCTTGCACTCCATCGCGATCTCTTCTACTTTGTCATAATCAATAAATCCCTCGTCATTGACACCGTAAGGTACAATGTGAAAATAAGTACCGGAAAAGTTTACAGGGCTTCCGTGTGTCAAATGTCCGCCGTGATCTAAGTTCATTCCCATGACCGTGTCACCCGGTTTTAAGATGGCAAACTGTACAGCCATATTCGCCTGTGCACCTGAATGTGGCTGTACGTTCGCATACTCACAGCCAAACAGCTCTTTCGCACGCTCTCTTGCAAGTTCCTCTACAACATCCACACACTCACATCCGCCGTAATATCTTTTCCCCGGATAACCTTCTGCATATTTATTTGTAAGAACACTGCCCATCGCCGACATCACTGCCTTGCTTACCCAGTTTTCGGATGCAATCAGCTCAATATGACTGTTCTGACGTTCAAATTCATCGGTGATGGCATTTGCCACTTCCATATCAACTGCCTGAATATCTTCCAGTGTATACATAATCCGTAATTCTCCCTTTCTTTGCTGTTTGATCAATGTGTCTTTCTACGAAAAACACTTGTCTTTTGCTATGTTTATCATTATATATGACTTTCCTTTTTTTGGCAATTCCAAATGCCAGAATAGTTATATCAAATTATTATAAATGATATAAGCCCTGACGATAAAGCCAGATGGCACCTGCGATCTGTAAAATGAGGATCAGTGGTATTCCTATAACAAAATACCAGTGTCTCGTCTTGTGGCGGAACACATACATTCCCGCCCACGTTCCGATACTGCCGCCTAAAATGCTGACTAAAAAAAGCATTCTTTCTGAGATCCGCCATCGATGCATTTTCGCCCTTCTTTTATCCTCTCCCATAATAAGGAAGCCCACCAGATTTAAAAAGATCAGATAAGCTGCGATCGTATCCATATGTTTCTCCTTTTTTCTAAAATAGAATCCTGTTCTACAGGATTCACCGCCTGCGCGACATAATTCATCTCCGACGCAGTGTGATCCCGCCCGGAGGGCTTTAAGATTCATAGGACGTAATTTCCTATGAATCTTAAAAGTCCCGGCAAATAACTGCCAGGACTTTCACTTTTCTTCAACAGATCTTATTCTGTTATTTTATTTTTACCAAGATGAACTTTCATCACATACCACAACTCGGTTGCAATGCAGATAGATGAATATGCACCGCAGATCATACCTGCCATCAGCGGCAGTGCAAATTCACGAATACTTGCTACACCAAGAAGGAACAGCATAAATACCATAATAAATGTTGTTATGGATGTGTTGATGCTTCGTGATAAGGTCTGTGTCAGGCTTCGGTTTGCTACTTCCATCAGATCTTCCCTTGTCTGTTTACCATGCTTTAATGCAAGGTTCTCACGGATACGGTCAAAGATAACGATCGTATCGTTGACAGAATAACCAATGATCGTCAGCATACATGCGATAAATGTATTGCCGACTGAAATACGCATCAGCGCATATACGGTAAGTACAACCAGTACGTCGTGGATCAGGGCAATGATCGCACTGGCACCGAAACGGATATCTTTAAAACGGAACCAGATATAGATCAGCATACAGATTGTTGAGATAATAACCGCCTTGACTGCATCCGCACGCATCTCACCACTGATCGTGGAACTGATACTCTGGAATGTAATGGTGGATTCATCTACATCAAAACTGTCTGCCAGCTTATTATTCAGATCATCACGCTCTTCTTTGGATAAAGTACGTGTCTTGATCGTAATCTGAGTTGTTCCCTCTACTTTGTTTGCCTGAATATTGCTGTCTCCAGTTACTTCTTTTACAACCGGGATAATATCATTTTCAATATCTTCGATCGTATATTCTTTGCCGAAATCAGCAGTAGTGGAAGTTCCTCCCATGAAGTCAAGTCCATAATTCAGGGAGTTCTGACCAGATGCCTTATGTACTCCCATACCGATAAATCCGGCAGCTATAACTGCAATAGAAATTGCAAAGAATACATATCTCTTCTGCAGGAAATTGATCGTCTTTCTCTCTTTTGCACGTCCGTAGAATTTTTCATCTCTCATTCCTAACCAGTAGAAAGAATAAAGGATCCATCTTGTGACAACAAGTGCTGTAAACATGGAAAGGATAATACCGATCATCAGTGTATATGCAAATCCTTTTACAGTACCGGAACCTAATCCCATAAGAACAATCGCTGCAATCAATGTTGTGATATTACCATCTAAGATTGCAGACATCGCTTTGTGGAAACCATTCTTCATTGCAGTAATCACGGATTTTCCTGATGCAATTTCTTCACGGATACGTGCAAAGATGATAACGTTCGCATCCACTGCCATACCAATACTTAAGATAATACCGGCAATACCAGGTAATGTTAATGTGATCTCGAATAAGTATAAAGTTGCAATCACAAGTGCTGTATAAATTGCAAGTGCTAAAGCTGCTGCGACACCCGGAACTGCATATACAATGATCATAAATACCATTACGATCACAAGACCGATTGCTGCCGCTTTTAAACTGGAGGAGATTGCCTGGCTTCCAAGCTGTGCTCCTACCACACTGGACTCTAACTCTGATAACTGCAGGGAAAGAGAACCGATTCTGATCTGTGTTGCTAAAGTCTGTGCCTCTTCAAAGGTGCTCTGACCGGAAATCTGTGCAGTACCTCCGGTAATTGCCTCCTGAACAGTCGGATAACTGATAACTTCTCCATCGTATACGATTGGAAGTGCTTTTCCGACGTTTTCAGAAGTAACTTCTCCGAAAGTCTTTGCTCCCTCATCTGTCAGTGTAAGCTGTACCACATACTGCTTGTTTCCATACTGATCTGTGGTTGTTGCAGCCTGTGCATCTGCCACCTGGTCACCCGTCATAAATACGGTACCATCTGAAAGCTGGAACTCTAAGGAACCCGGATTACCAAGTTCTTCCAAAATCTTGCTTGCGTCCGTAACACCCGGGATCTCAACGGCGATACGATCATCTCCAACCTGATATACGGATGCCTCTGTACTGTAACTTTCCACACGCTTCTGGAGTTTGTAAATCGTATCACTCATATCCTCTGCACTCGGATTTTCATCCATGACCTGATAGGTGATCGATACACCACCGGACAGATCAAGTCCAAGCGGAATACTCATTTCTTCCCCAATACCGGTCGATGAAAGAATAATAGATGCATAATAGGCAAGTCCCGCAAATGCAGCGAGAATCGCAACTAATATGACTGCTGCTTTACTCTTTTTCATTTTCTTTTTCCTTCCTGTTTCTTATTTATTCACAATCGGCCTCGGCAGCCTTGATCATGATCGCGCACTCAATACGTTTTTTCTGCAATTCACATCCGATATCATATGCCCCACAGATGTCACCGCTGAAATTATACGCATTTGCTGCACATCCGCCGCTGCAGTAGAATCTTGCGAAACATTTTCTGCATTTTTCTTTTGCATAGACATTACAGCACTTAAACTCATCACGGATCTCTGTATTTTTTATACCTTCATCCACATTGCCAAGTAAAAACTTTTCATTGCCGACAAACTGGTGACATGGATAAAAATCTCCCCATGGTGTCACTGCAAGGTACTCGGTTCCTGAACCACAGCCGGACAGACGTTTTGCCACACATGGACCGCCCTCAAGATCAATCATAAAATGGAAGAAATTAAAATCATCTCCCTCTTTGTGACGTCTTACCATCTCCGCTGCAAGTTTGTCATATTCCTCAAACAGCTGTGGAAGATCTTCCTCTGTGATCGCATACGGTTCACTCGGTTCTGCAACTACCGGCTCCACGGAGATCTGTTTGAAACCAAGATCCGCAAGATGAAGTACATCTGCTGTAAAATCAGGATTGTAGTGTGTGAATGTACCACGCACATAATATTTGTCCTGATGTCTGCTCTCTGCAAATTTCTGAAACTTTGGAACGATCAGATCATAACTTCCTGCCCCTTTGCGGAACGGACGCATCTTATCATGAACTTCCTTTCTTCCATCGATACTTAAGACCACATTTGCCATCTCTTTGTTGCAGAATTCCATGATCTCGTCATTTAAAAGCACACCATTTGTGGTCAGTGTAAAACGGAAATTCTTGTCATGCAGCTTTTCCTGCTCTCTTCCATAGGCAACTAAGTCTTTTACGACCTGCCAGTTCATAAGCGGCTCGCCGCCAAAGAAATCCACCTCAAGATTTCGTCTGTTACCTGAATTGGCAATTAAGAAATCCAGTGCTTTCTTTCCAACTTCAAAGGACATCAGTGCCCTTCTTCCATGGTACTCTCCCTCCTCAGCAAAGCAGTACTGACATGCCAGGTTGCAGTCATGTGCAATATGCAGGCAGAGTGCCTTGACAACCGTCGGGCGTTTTTTGAAATCCATGATATAGTTTTCGTAAGTGTCCTTTGTAAAAAGTGACTCCTCATCGATCAATGTCTGGACTTCATCGACTGCTTCCTCCACTTCCTCTTTGCCGTATTTTCCGGACAGTGCAGATACGATCTCATCCCTTGCATACGATTCCGGCTGGCTCTGATCGATCATCTCAATGACATCATAAGTCACGTCATCCACCACATGAATCGCTCCGCTGTTTACATCTAAAACAATATCATAGCCGTTGTTCTTATACTGATGAACCACTATAATATTTCCTCTCTTTCTATCTGATTTTACAGCAAAACATTTAAAATTTTCTGCAAATCAATATATTTTTTTCAAGTATTACGGCATTTTAATGTTGCCGATAAAACGTACAAATGACCGCACGCTATGCGAACGGTCGTTTGCAGATTTCACTTATATCCGACCGTATGATTTTCATCGTTGTATCACACAGTCATTTTGTATGATGCCATAATGGCATATCCGGCACTCATATGCACAATTTTTACCATGCTATGCATGCCCGGCCGTACCAGCTCAAATCTTATTTGTGCTCGCAGCTCTGGTTTCCTACTGTACAGGATGTTTTGCATGCAGACTGGCAGGATGTCTGGCACTCGCCGCAGCCGCCTTTTTTGATTGTGTTCTGTAATCTCTTGGTATTTAATGTCTTTACATGTTTCATGATGCTTCTCTCCTTTTTTGTAATTTCCGCACACATGGGATACGCCATTTGCCCGCTCCCCGTAATACTATGTATTTATTCGCTTTCGCGCGGAGTTCTGTTAACTTATACAGTATAACATAACTTTTTTCATATGGGAAGTTTTTTTTATTCCGCATCCTTCGGCAGGATAATATTAAAGATGATCGCCACAATGGCTGCCGGAACAATACCGGAACCGCCAAAGATCAGCTGGATGCCCTGCGGCAGATGTGCAAGGATGCCGCTGCTGGATCCGATTCCATAGCCAAGTCCCAATGCGACGGAGACGATCGTGATATTGCGCATCGTCATCGGTTCTTTGGTAATAAGCTGGATTCCGCTGATCACGATGGATGAAAACATCATAACGGCAGCTCCTCCAAGTACACTCTGCGGCATGATTGAAATCAGTGCTGCAAGTTTCGGGAATAAACCACATAAAATCAGGAATACGGCTCCTGATGCAAGCGCCATACGGTTTACGATTTTCGTCATTGTGACAAGTCCTACATTCTGACTGAAAGAAGTATTCGGCAGAACACCAAAAAGTGCTGCAAGCGAAGAACCAATTCCATCACAGATGACACCGCCGGAAAGTTCTTTGTCGGTAGCTTCTCTGCCCATTCCACCTTCCATAACACCGGAGATATCTCCGACTGTTTCAACCGCGGTAACAACAAACATGATCAGAACCGGAATGATTGCTCTCCAGTCAAATACCAGTTTGACCGGCATTAATTTCGGAACGGAAAACCAGGCTGCATTTGCAACCTTATCCCAGTTTAACACCCAGGCTTTTGTGTATTCCACACCATCCGCATTGACTGCTGTTGTCGGCAGTACCAGTCCCATGATCGCAGCAATGATATAGCCTGCCACAATACCGATCAGGATCGATGATGCACTCGCCATACCTTTCATCCAGTGTTTCACTGCTACAATGATCAGTAAAACAGCTGCTCCGAGCAGTAAATTTTCTACTGAACCAAAGTCGTTTGCCGTATTGCCGCCGCCAAAAGAATTGACGCCGACCGCGATCAGTGACAATCCGATCGACAGTACAACGGTTCCCGTTACAACCGCAGGGAAAAATCTGCGGAGCGGCTTTAACAGAAATCCAAGGATTCCCTCAAACAGACCACCAATGACGGATGCACACATAATGGCTCCATATGCAAGGATTCCTCCTCCCATTACCTGAACCACACTGTTAAACACACCGATAAATCCGGAACTCGTTCCCATGATGATCGGTACCTTTCCACCAACCGGTCCGATCGCAAATAACTGGATCAGTGTCACGATCCCGGCGATCAGCATCGCATTCTGCAGCAGATCGACCTGCAGACTGCCGAACTCCTCACCTGCAATACCACATGCCCCTGAGATGATCAGGATCGGTGTCAGGTTTCCCACAAACATTGCCAGCACATGCTGTAATCCCAGCGGGATTGCCTTTTTCAGCGGGAGTTTTCCGTAAAACTCGTACTCTGCTCCCTGTCTCTTCTGTCTTTCCATGTCTTCCTCCTCGTGCGTATCTTTTTCTGCATGAAACATTGATAATTTTTTTCATTCATGCACATTTTCTTTGAGTATAGCACGCCGCTGATATTCTGCGCAAGTCCTGTCTATATGCTAATTGGCACACTGACAGTAACCACTAACTTATCATTCCGCCCGCCATCCCGGATGCCGCACATAGAATAAATGTTGTCGCCACTTTCGGCAGTTCCATGGAGACTCCCTGTTTAACCAGCACTGATATCAGGAATAAAATGCAAAAATAAATGGCTCCCGCTGCAAATCCCCATAAAAATTTCTGTGTTTTCATGATCTTTCCCATGAAAAATCCACCGATCACTCCGGAGACGATATAAATGACAACGATTCCCACCTTTACTGCCGATTCACTCAGATCAAACTTATATAACAGTGCAGCCAACAGTAACAGGAACAGGCAGCTTAAAAGGAACATGACCAGCACGGACACCAATACCGCAGTGACCGGATTGTTTTTTGCATCTCTTGTTTTCATTTTTGACTGTATATTCATTGACCACTCCACAGGTTTTCGATTCTGTTTCACTATATGAAAAAAACGCAAAAGCTATGCTTTTTTTACATGCTTTTGCGTTTTTTATTTTTATGATCCACCTTTTGCTGACTCTATCTTACAGATATGCAATACTATAAGCTGCCTTGAATGTTCCGCCCTGCGGCAGCATGTTTTCGTAGTCGCGCTGCTGCAATGTGCCGGTAAAATCTGTGGCATCGCATCTTCCGTACCATGGTTCAATGCAGACGAAAGGTGCATTTTTTCCTTCCGGTGACCATACTGCAAATAGTGGAGTGTCAAATTTTACGGTTACATACGGGATGCCTTCACGGTCAAGCAGGGAAACCTCTCCGGTCTGTTTTCCTTCGACCATGTAAGTGCACTCATCAAAGAATCCTTCCGTAAATGTCACACAGCCATCTTTCAGTGCCAGGACTTTATCCTCCATCACCGCCATACCGTCCGGTGTGTTTCCATGATGATGAATAGTATCTGCCAGACCGCCAAATTTGAGACCATATCCGGTTTTATTTTCCTCTCCGTGAACCGGGCAGTTGAATGCCGGATGTGCACCGATGGAAAAATATAATTCTTTTGTGTCGGTGTTTTCCACAGTCCAGTTTACTTTCACCTCGTTTTTGCACAATTCATAACCAATGTGCAGTGCAAAATGAAATGGATATTTTTCACAGGTTTCCGCAGTATCGGTCAGTACAAATGAGATGTTCTCTTCCGTCTGTGCCTCTAATGTAAACTCCATATCTCTTGCAAATCCGTGCTGTCCCATCGTATAAGTTTTTCCGTCATAACGGTATTCTTTGTTTTTCGGCGCACCGACAAACGGAAATAATACAGGGGATGTTCTGCCCCAGTACTTTTTATCACCACACCACATATATTCAAAGTTATCTGATTTTCTTTTTACAGATTTGATCTCTGCTCCAAATGAGTCAATCTCCACTTTTAAATTTTCATTTTCCAACATATATCTCATATCTGTCTCCTCTTCATACAGGCATTTCATTTCTCATCTGCCTGTCACTGCTCATTTTTCATTGCTGTTACATTATAACCTAACTTTTCCATAAAATCTATCCGGCAATCGTTTTATTTTTCACGCTACATACTGATACATGAATACAAAATGGCAGATGCTTCCAGCCATGACAAACAGATGAAATACTTCATGGGAGCCAAACTGACTGTGCTTCGCGTTGAACACCGGCAGTTTTAATGCATAGATCACACCGCCGACAGTATAGATCAGACCACCTGCAAGCAGCCACAAAAATGCTGCCTGGGAAAGAGTGGCTAACAGTTCCCGGAATACAAACAGACACACCCATCCCATTGCGATATAGATCACGGAAGAAAACCACTTCGGGCAGTTGATCCAGAGCACTTTTATCAGCATTCCTGCCGCCGCAATGCCCCACACTGCCGCAAGCAGCGTATAACCCGACTTCCCGCCAAGTACGATCAGACATACCGGCGTATAAGATCCGGCAATCAGGACAAATATCATCATATGGTCGAGTTTGCGGAATATCTTTAAAATTTTATCCCGGACAACAAGCGAATGGTACACCGTACTTGCACCATAAAGCAGCACCATGCTTCCCATAAACACGGCCATTGCCAGAATCGTTGTATGATTTCCATTCAGCGCAGCCTTGACTAACAACGGCGATGTGGCAAATATTGCCATCATCATAGCTATAAAATGTGTAATGGCGCTTCCCGGTTCACGAATCCCTATCTGTAACATAATATGACCTCCTTTTAGCAAAATAGTATTTATTATTTTTACATGTAGTATTTGTTACTATATCTTTTGTATTTTGATACTACTACTTATTATACATTATGTCAATTATATTTATGCTACATTTTTTCTCAATTTTTGCAGGTTTTTAGGAGGTTTACACAAATTTGCAGAACGCATTTTCCTATGAAGATTCGGATATCAAAAAACTGCCGCCCGCAGAATCTTATTCATCCGGGCGGCAGTCCTCTGTAACTCTATTCTTTTTTATAATTCGCAGTTATTTACGGTTCTTGGGAACGGAATAACATCACGGATGTTAGACATTCCTGTCAAGTACATAACGCAGCGCTCGAAACCGAGTCCGAATCCTGCATGTCTTGCAGAACCATATTTGCGGAGATCCAGATAAAACTGATAATCTTCTTCTTTTAAGCCGAGTTCATTGATTCTTGCAAGAAGTTTATCGTAATCATCCTCTCTCTGGCTTCCTCCGATGATCTCACCGATACCAGGTACCAGACAGTCAACGGCTGCTACGGTCTTTCCGTCATCATTCATCTTCATGTAGAATGCCTTGATCTCCTTCGGGTAATCGGTTACGAATACCGGACGTTTGAAGATCTCCTCGGTCAGATAACGCTCATGCTCCGTCTGAAGATCAGTTCCCCAGGAAACTTTATATTCAAACTTGTCATTGTGTTTCTCTAAGATCTCAACTGCCTCTGTGTATGTCACGCGGGCAAAATCGGAATTTGCCACATGCTGCAAGCGCTCTAAGAGTCCTTTGTCAATGAAGTTGTTGAAAAATGCCATCTCTTCCGGTGCATTCTCCAGTACATAGTTGATGATGTATTTTAACATGCTCTCGGCTAAGATCATGTCATCTTCCAGATCTGCAAATGCGATCTCCGGCTCGATCATCCAGAACTCTGCTGCATGTCTGGTCGTGTTGGAATTTTCTGCACGGAACGTCGGTCCAAATGTGTAGATGTTCTTAAATGCCATCGCATAAGTCTCACCGTTTAACTGTCCGCTTACGGTAAGGTTGGTCGGCTTATTAAAGAAATCTTTGGAATAATCCACAGTTCCGTCCGGATTTTTCGGAAGATTGTTCATATCCAATGTTGTTACCTGGAACATCTCTCCGGCACCCTCACAGTCGCTTCCTGTGATCAGTGGTGTGTGTACATATACAAAATCTCTCTCCTGGAAAAATTTGTGAATTGCATATGCAATCAGGGAACGCACACGGAAAACTGCCTCAAATGTATTTGTTCTCGGTCTTAAGTGGGAGATCGTTCTTAAATACTCAAAGCTGTGTTTCTTTTTCTGAAGCGGATAATCCGGTGTGGAAACACCCTCGATCTCGATCTGCTCTGCCTGGATCTCAAACGGCTGCTTGGTTCCCGGTGTCGCAACAAGTTTACCTGTCACGATGATCGCTGCACCGACATTTAACTTTTCAACGTCATCAAAGTTCTCTAAAACATTGGAATATACGACCTGAACCGGCTCAAAAAATGTTCCATCGTTCACCACGATAAATCCAAAATTTTTGGAATTACGGATGCTCCGCACCCATCCACCGATCGTCACGGTCTGATCCACATATTCTTCCTGTTTCCGGAATAAATCCCTTACATTTACCATATCCATAATTGAATCCTCCAATCCCCATCTCTTTGGTCTTCTTTTGGGATATTTATTTGATTAATTTGCTGTTTCTGTCTCGGCAGCGTCGACAGCTTCCTGCGGTTCTGCACTCTCTGTGCCCTCAGTACTCTCTGTCTCCGCCGGAGCTTCCACAGTCACATCCGCATTATCTTTGACAGACTGCAATGCAAGATTATCAACATAGACCTGTCTTAAATATTTTTCACCATAAGCTGCATCACCGTATCCATAGTTCTTATATAAATCGTCTTCAGATGACAGACTGTTATTGCTCATCAGAGTCTGCACATAAGAAGAAAATCCGTCCTCGTCAAGCTCGGTGCCCTCTTTTGCTGCGATCGCACCTGTGATAAACTCCATGGAAATATTTTTCTCCATGCCTGATTTCCACTCCTGACGCACCTCATCAAGTGTCATGTTGTACTGGCTGCTGACGTAATCCTCAAGTTTGGATGCATCCCCATCACAGTAATTCTGTACATACTGTTTCTCATAATCATTGACACGGGCTGTCAGATAATCTTCCGGGATATCCACTTTACAATTTTCTAACAGGTACTCCTGCACTGCTGTGTAAGTGTCACTGTCCTTATTGCTGCTGGCCTGATTTTCAAGGAATGATTTAATCTGTGCATACATATCATCTACTGTGTCAGCCTGAAACTGTTTCTGTGCAAAATCGTCATCCACATCATCGAGTGTCATCTCTTTCTGGATTGAGTTGACGGTAAATGTGAATACAACCTGTTTTCCGGCAAGGTCTGCATTGCCATAGTTATCCGGGAATGTCACATCGCTGTCAATAACATCACCGACAGATGCACCTTTTAAATCATCGGTAAAGCCGTCGATAAAGGAGCTTGACTGGCTTCCTGCGGAACAGTTATTGTCCACATCGATATTCTGATCCTCGGCACTTCCATTATCAAATGCCACTCCGTCTAATTTTCCAACATAGTCCACGTTTACGATATCACCATCTCCAACGGTTGTTTTGGTATCATCTGCAACGTAGAACGGTCCGTAATAAGAAAACATCTGCTCAAAATAATCTTTTGCATCCTGGTCATCCACATCATAATCGCCTGTGATCGTAACCGGAACCTTGCTGTAATCACAGAGTGTCACATAATCGGAAGGATCCAGATCATAAGAAGGACTCTCATATTCCACTGTTTCTGTTCCTTCTGCTGTTTCCGTGCCGTTTACTGATTCTGCAGCCTCTGTCCCCTCTGCGGTATCATTCTTCTTCCCGCCGCATCCGAGTGCAGTGACTGCCATCATCGTACAAAGCATTAATACTACTACTTTTTTCTTCATAATTATAATTACCTTTCTAATCCTTTAAGACAAGCTTTTCCGTCTAACTTTAATAACATACCACAATTTCTGCAAAAATAAAAGTATGTTTGACAAAAGTTATCGTATATGATAGTTTTTTGAAAAAGGGGAAGAAACTATGGGAAAAGCACTTATATTAGGAAAAGATACAAAACATCTTGACAAAGATATAGAGTTATGCCGCACAACCAATGAGCGGATCAGTGATCAGGCGGCACAGTTATTGATTGAAAATCAGATTCCATTTACGCGGAGTTTTATTAAGATACCATTTTTTCTGCGCGAAAAATACCGGGGTGCACACCAGTTTTATGTCATCCATACCAACCGCAACCGCTATTCCCAGGCAAGACATACACTCGATCATATGGATTCCGTGTTCCGGCGCAGACTGATCGTGAGTAACTATTAAAATCCAGATACCCTTTTTCTTATATCTCACAGACTTTATACAGGTAACTATTCCCCTGTTTTCCCACTCTGTCCACGATTTCTAAATCCGTCAGAATTAGAAGCACAGTCTGTGCAAGCGACAACGGAATTTTTGCAGATTTTGAAAAATCTTTCGTAGTAAAAGGTTCCGGCAGGTCAAATGGGATAAACTGCATATAATCTTCCCGTCTCTCAATACAGACTTCCTCCACAAACTGCACCGGGATCCGGTCGTAGCGCTCACTGCCTTTCTTTTTATCTCGGCTCCAGCCGTTTAACAGGCGGTACTCCTCCATATCGATCAGTGCAAACCGAAATCTTAAGTTTTCATTTTTTAAAAACGGACGTATTTTATACAATTCTTTAAATGCCACATACGGATTTCCTTTTTTGGGGGACTTGCGCTTCGGTGACATCTCTCCACTCTCCTCATCGATCCACGAAAGCCATTTGACATGCGGGATCGGATAGACGATCGTGACCGGATAGATTTTTAAGAACGCATCCAGTTTTCTCCGCATAACCTGAAAGGAGCGTGTCTGTATCTCAATGATCTCGGTCCCCGTAAAAATGTCCGCCACAAAATTTTCGATTGGGATTTCGTGCATATCCGTATCCGGCGCATAATAATTTTTCAAAACGGCATGTACCGTTTTCTCTGAGAGCGTCCCGATTCCCTGACGCTCCCTGTTTATCCCGATCACTCTGTTTTTTGCAGCTTCAAACCTCAATTCATCAATACACATGACACATGACACACTCCTCTTGCAGAATGAAGTCTTATTTTCTCTCCGGATGCTTCATATCCTTTAAAATATCAAAGCAGTCAAAAGTTCTGAAGTAGTCATCCGGTGTCTCCGCACGGCGGATCAGCTGGGTGGAACCATCCTCTTTTAACAATACCTCTGCGGAGCGCAGTTTTCCGTTATAGTTATATCCCATGGAGAAACCATGTGCCCCTGCATCGTGGATCACAAGCAGATCTCCCATATCGATCTTCGGCAGCATACGGTCAATGGCAAATTTATCACAGTTCTCGCAGAGGGAACCTGTCACATCATATTTGTGGTCGCAAGGCTCGTCCTCTTTTCCCATAACGGTGATGTGATGATATGCCCCGTAAATTGCCGGACGCATCAGGTTGACTGCACAGGCATCCACACCGATATACTCTTTATAGGTGTGTTTCTCATGGATTGCTTTCGTCACAAGGCAGCCGTAAGGTGCTAACATGAAACGTCCCATCTCTGTATAAATAGAGATATTTCCAAGTCCTGCCGGAACTAAGATCTCCTCAAAAGCTTCCTTGACCCCCTGTCCGATCACGCGGATATCGTTCGGTGTCTGATCCGGTGTATAAGGCACACCGACACCGCCGGAAAGGTTGATAAACTGGATATCACATCCGGTCTTGTCACGCAGTTCCACAACCAGTTCGAACAACTGTCTTGCCAGTTTCGGGTAATATTCATTTGTCACGGTGTTGCTCGCTAAGAATGCATGTACGCCGAAATGTTTTGCACCTTTTTCTTTTAAGATCTTAAATCCCTCGATGATCTGCTCATGTGTAAAACCATATTTGGCATCACCAGGATTATCCATGATGCCATTGCTCATCTTAAAGACTCCGCCCGGATTATAACGGCAGCTGATCGTCTCAGGAATTTTGCCGATCGTTTTCTCTAAAAAGTCAATGTGGGTAAAATCATCTAAGTTGATGATCGCACCAAGTTCATTGGCAAATTTAAACTCCTCGGCAGGTGTATCGTTTGAGGAAAACATGATGTGCTTTCCGTCAAATCCCTGAGAGTCTGCCAACATCAGTTCTGTCAAGGATGCACAGTCGCAGCCGCAGTCATATTCTTTTAGGATATCAAGGATGTACGGGTTTGGCGTTGCCTTTACCGCAAAATACTCACGAAATCCGGGATTCCAGGAAAATGCTTCCTTGACCGCCTTCGCATTTTCACGGATTCCTTTTTCATCGTAGAGATGAAACGGTGTCGGATATTTTTTTACGATCTCTTCGAGCTGTTCTTTGGTTACAAAAGGTTTCTTCTTCATAATATTCCTCCATTTTATTAAAATACAGCCTGTATCAGCACCATATAAAGCACTGTCCCGACGCCGATACTAAGCAGGTTGTTTCGTTTCCAGACATGAAGCAGTATCACTACTGCCACCGCTATAAACTCCGGTAATCCATATGGATAGGATGTGATACTTACCGCCTTTAAACAATAAATCACCAACATTCCGATGACTGCCGGCGGCAATACTTTTCCAAGATACTGTATCACCGGCGGGATCGGTTTTCCCGGCGGAAAGAATAAAAACGGGCAGAGTCTTGTAAAAAAGATCGTTCCCGCAACTGCTGCAATGATAACAAGTGAACGCGCCACACTAACCGGCATGATGCTCTACCTCCTTTTTCTGTTCTGTTTCTTTATCCAAAAACTTTCTGCACGGAAGCAGGATCAGCATAATACAGATCATGGTCGGCAGAATAAAATTGTCTGCGCCAAAGATCAGAAGACAAACCAGTCCGCATCCAAGTCCGATCAGTACGCTCGGACGGTTTTTTGACTCCATCCACTGCTCCACCATGATCACGACGAACAACGCCGTCATCGCAAAATCAATTCCTGTCGTGTCGATTGGAAGTACTGATCCAAGCAGTGCCCCGATTGCGGAACCGATGATCCAGTAAAGCTGGTCTAACAGTGCGATTGCAAATAAAAACTGTCCTTCTTCCACATCCTTTGGCACCTTCGTGACAAAAAATAAGGAATATGTCTCATCTGTCAGGGAAAAGATCATATACAGACGCTTCTTCCCCATCTTTGCAAAACGCTCTAATAACGACAGACCATAAAAAATATGCCGGATATTTAACATAAACTCCATGAAAATTACCTGTAAAAGACTCACGCCCGGCGCAAAAAAATTCACGGCGAGATACTGTCCACTCCCTGCATAACACAGGACGCTCATCAGTATTGCCCACAGAAAATTATACCCTTTTTCCTGAATCATCACTCCAAAAGCCATACCGATAAACAGATATCCTGTCATGACCGGTATGGTATATGGAAATGCGGCTTTAAATGCTTTTCCATAGGAGGATTTTTTACTTATTTTGTTTTTTTCTATTTCACAATCCATTTCTTTTATCTATCCCCTGCACTTTATCACTTTAGCTTATCGCACTATGTACTCTACAACAATTTTTACGATACATCAAGACAATTTTCAACAAAAACTTCACTATTGCAAAAACATGTGCTATACTTTTTTTAGTCGCGTTTTACACGAAAAGGAGTTATGAATGAGTATTACCGTTTTAAATTATATGGATCACACATTAGTCAGCCGCATCAATGAACAGGCTGCAAAGCGTGCCGAAGCTGCAAAACAGTCTAATACGGATGATTTTGCGGCTGCGTTAGCTGACAGTACAAAAGCTTTGGAAAACAGCCAGAATACCTCACAGACCGGTACCACAGGCGCAGATACATCAGGGATATCCGCAGCCCAGACAACTGCATCCTCTGCAAATTCCTATACTTCAGGCGAACTTGACTCTATTTTTGAAGAGGCCGCCAATTCCTATGGTGTTTCTTCTATTATATTAAAATCGATCGCCAAAGCAGAATCCGGCTTCAATCCCTCTGCCGTGAGCAATGCAGGCGCTGTCGGGATCATGCAGTTAATGCCATCTACCGCTGCTGCTCTTGGTGTTTCCAATTCCTATGATGCAAGAGAAAATATCATGGGCGGTGCAAAATATATCAGCCAGTTATTATCCAATTATCAGGGAAATATCTCCCTTGCGCTCGCCGCTTACAATGCCGGCAGCGCGAATGTGGACAAATACGGCGGCATCCCGCCTTTTACCGAGACACAGAATTACGTCAAAAAAGTACTCTCTTATATGGAAGAATTTGGTTCTGCTGTTTCAAATACCGTATCTTCTGTTTCAGATCAGCTTTCTTCTATTTTTAATCTGACCGGAAGTGCGAGAGATGAGGCAAATCAGATGCTTGCTGATTTCTTCTCATCCAAAAATATCAGCAAAGATGCATTAGATATCTTAACCACCATTTTAAAATTGAAAAATATGATATCTGGTCAGACAACATCAACAGATGTCTCTTCTGCTTTACAGAATACGGATACTACATCATCTGCTGTGGGAAGTACCTCTGAAACCCCATCCGACCGCACTGCAGTCCTTACTTCCATAAATTCTGATTCTGAAACAATTGAAGATATCACAAAAGACATCCCTGTACGCGTGATTCCTTCTGCAGAAACAGATACGGACGAAGATACTGATACTGAAACAAACACAGATATTGATGCAGCTGTCAGCACAGATACTAATGACGATGTCAGTACAGACACTGACAGTGAATCTTAAATATCCTGTTGCCTGCGGATTGCCCGCAGGCAATTTTTATGTCGATCCTATGGATCTCAAAACTTCTGTCTGATCCGTAACTGTTTCATACTTTCCTACATCGTTATGATAATTCTTCAATCTGTCCCTCTAAGTAGTGATTAAATTCTTTCATAAACTGATACACCGTCTTTACATCCTCTGTAGAATAATGGGACAAAAACTCCATATCCCTTTTTTCCCAGCGTTTGTGACGTTTTGCATGTTCCTCAAACAACATTTTTCCTAGATCCGTCAGTTTAAAATAGACTTCTTTTTTGTTCGATTCCAAAGTGTATTTTTCAATCAGACCTTTCGCTAACAGCTTCTTTGTCATTTTGCTGATCGCGCCTCTTGTCATCCCCATATGTTCTGCGATCTTGGTAACATTTGGTAACTCTAATCTTCCAATATAGTCAATACAGTGCGTCTCGGAATAGCCATATTCATCAAGACATTTCCCCTCGGTCAGCTTCGAGAGCATGTCCTGCCGCTCTAACATCAGCGCAAGCTCTTTTAACAGAAGCTCCTGCTCTTTCATACATCCACCCCTTACTTTGCGGAAATATTGTTTCCTCGTCAACAATTACTTCTGTTTTAATATAACGCAAGTTTGTTTCCTTGTCAACAATATATGACAAAGATTCTGGGCAAAAAAACAGAGGCGTCAAGATTTTTGTCTCTTGATGCCTCTGATGTTTTTACTGCTTACGCGTCAAAGTGAAATCCTGCCAGCAGCGAGCCTAGGCTGGTGCCTGTCGATTCTGTGTCGGTATATTTTTCCAGTTCTTCCTCGGCAACGCCTGCGGTATCGACCATTTCTTCCTGTAATGCTTTCATGCTGAGGCTGATCTTGTTGTCGTTGGTGTTAAGGACTTTTGCTTTGACTTTCTGTCCTTCTTTTAATACTTCGGATGGCTTTTTAATACGGCGCTCACAGATCTGTGAGATGTGTACCAGACCGCTCAGTCCGTTTCCAAGGTTGATAAATGCGCCGTATGGCATCAGTGTCTCGACAGTTCCTTCGAGTACAGTTCCCGGTACGATCATGGAGATCTTGTGGCTGCGCTCTTCGGCTTCTGCTTCTCTTGCCACTGCCTTGCCGGATAAAACCAGTTTTTCTTTTTCCGGATCCACAGTGATCACACGCACTTCGATCTCTTTTCCAATCCATGCATCCGTATCTTCCACATAATCAAGTGTGATCTGCGATGCCGGGATAAATGCACGGATACCTTCCAGATAAGTAACAACACCGCTCGGTACACTCTCTTTGATGCGGACTCTGACTGTTGTCTCATCTTCCATCATCTGTTTTAATTTATCCCATGCGAGTATATCGTTCGCTTCTTTTTTGGAAAGTACGATATTTCCGGCACCATCGTCCGTCTGTACCACAGTTGCCTCGATCACATCTCCCTTGTGTACCTGTTCCATGACATTAAAATCAGGATCATTGCTCAGATCAGCAACTTTGATGATTCCCTGCGCATAATATTTTAAATCCAGAGTCACTTCCTCTTCATTTACATCAATGACTGTACCGGAAATGATGTCTCCCTCGTTGATCCTGCGGAAAGAGGCTTCCAGTTCGTCTTTGTAGTCGTCCATTGTTTCCATTTTGTTATCCTCCCATTTGTTAATTCTAATACCTGCAAAACTCATCCACATTTTCTGAAATTGCGAGAGACTGACACATGAAACGAAGGCACGCTTCCGCTGCGTGTCGCTCGCAACGGATACTAAGTGACCAAAATACGGTCACTAAGTACCGGCGGCTCCCCAGCACCTTCTTATTCATTTGTCAGTCTCTCGCAATAGCTCCACATTTTGTTGAGTTTTGCAGAGATCTACATTTTCTAAACGGTATTATAACACACCCGTCCCTAAAACAAAATGACAACTTTGAACAGGTCCCCGTCGACCTCGACGTGGAATTCGCCGCCCTGGGCTTCGGTAAAACTTTTTGCGATCGCAAGACCAAGTCCGGAACCTTCTGTGTTTCTTGAACTGTCGCCACGCACAAATCGTTCCGTGATCTCATCACCGCTGATATGTATTTCCTCAGCAGACATATTTTTTAAGATGATCTCTACAAGGGATGCTTTCTTTCGCACCTCTAAATAAACCCTGCTGCCCTGCATTGCATATTTGACCACATTGACAAAGAGATTTTCAAAAATGCGGTAGGTTTTCTGGTTATCAAGCATTAACAGTACCTTTTCTTCCGGCACATTCCACTTAAGTTCGAGTCCCCGCTCTTTCATCTTATCCACATGTTCAATGCTGACCTGTTTGATCAGGTTTACAACGTCAAGTTCCATCTTATTAAGTACGATATTATTGCTGTTTGCCTTGCTGACTTCAAAAAGATCTTCGATCAGCACCTTAAGGCGCAGTGATTTACGCTCTAAAGTATCAATGTAAGAACGCCTTTCTTCCTCCGTGATGTCTTCTTTTTTCAGCAGTTCAATGTATGTCGTGATGGCAGTGAGCGGTGTTTTTAAGTCATGTGAAACATTTGTGATCAGTTCTGTTTTCATACGCTGGCTCTTTACCTCTTCCTCCACTGCTTTTTTCATACCGGTCTGGATCTGCGCAAGTTCGTCCCGGAACGGATTAAATATGCCAAAATCCCCCTGAATCTCCTGATCAAGATTACCTTCTGCGATCGTCTGCATGGCATCTAACATCGCATGATAATCTTTATTGATCTGCTCATAATGTTTCTTTATAATAAAAAACAGGACGATCGAATAGACAACTAATGCACCGATCCCAAAGAACCAGAACAAGGAACAGGCTGCAAGCACTGCAAAGTTTATAACGACAACTTTTAAGATCAGTTTTGTCGTTTCCTCACTGAAATCAATGTGTGTGATCTCCCCGGAGAGTGTGTTCCACCACTGTCTGATCCGGTTGCCTGTCTTTTTAAACTGTTTTTTTATCCATGGGAAGATCTGATAGACCAGACTGTATCTTTTAACATATTCCCATAGTCCGACTGAAAATACCGGTCTCAGCAGATATGCGGTTGCAAACCACATTGCATAGATCAGCCACAAAGTTCCAACTGCAGTAAGTACGCTGATCACAACATCATAAACCTGTCCACCCATCAGTTCATCTGCCACATCCGAAAATGAATCAAATCCATATGACCAGATAAGTTCCATAAAGTAATTCTGCAGACACAGTCCGCAGATCACACCTGTGACTCCAAGTTCTGCCGCGTAAGCATGTACCTTTCCATCATTTAAGATATTGCCTCCGGCTTTTTTCCCTGTCATAAAAAACATAAATGCGATCACCGCTACAACAGATGCGCCATACAATGGAAGTGCCCCATTAATTTTATAGGCGGACAGCTTTTCAAAATAATCTTCTTCCTCATCACTGCCAGAATCATAAAGAATATTTTCAGATGCTTTCTCTTTGGAAATACCGATCACAAACTCTATATTTTCCGGTCCTTTGAGCACGGGCATGTCTGTCGGATTAAAATACTCTTCCAGATTAGTTTTTAACAGTTCACTGCGTTCCTGTGCCCCTAAGGATTTTACTAAAAGATCGCCGCTATTTTCCCTGTCTGACAGCAGAGGAATTACTTCCATCGCCCCGACTTCATTAAATTTTACCGCAAACAATTCGCTGTAATATTGTGCCAGTTGTTCACTGACATCCTTTTCCTCTCCACCGAGTACGCTCTCTAAATTCTGCGTTGTATTTTTCAGTTTACTTCCATCTTCGGATTCCATGACGCAATAATCAATCTGGGAACGGATTTTTTCAAACTGACTGCTCCATTCATCCATCACCGACAATACTTCATCATTGGTTACCTGCTCTAATTGTTCCTGTGACTCCCACCTGTCGGTTTCATCCGCTTTTGCATAAGATGCGATATAAAGATCTGTTGCTGACATCTCCGTCTCACTCTTCTGATTCTGATATTCCAGATCGAGCAGATAAAATCCCTCATACAGATTTTTCAGAAACTGTGTCCGAATCTGCGTATCACTGTCTGCACCTGTTTTTGCTGCTTCTGTCTTTTGCATCCAGTCTTTGCTTCTGCGATTGATTCCCGGATAGCATAAAAAATTGATAACTGCTAAAACAAGAAGAAACCCTGCTGTTATCACAATTCTCGCCTTACGGCTGTTTTTCCATTTTATATCCAACGCCCCACACCACCTTTAAATATTTTGGTTCTCTCGGATTGATCTCGATCTTATCCCTGATATTTCTCACATGCACCATAATCGTATCCGTATTGATCGCTTTTTCATTCCAGACACGCTCGTAAATCTCGTCCGCCGAATAAACTCTTCCCGGATTTTTCATCAGAAGTGCTAAGATCTTAAACTCAATCGGTGTCATTTTTACCGGTTTTCCATCCACAAATACTTCTACCGTATCTTCATTCAGCTCAATTCCGCCAATGCTATGTATCCTGTCATTTTCCTTTTTCTCCTGACTTTTGTTGTTAAACTTTGTATAACGCCGGATCTGGGAATTGACGCGCGCCATCAATTCTAACGGTGTAAATGGTTTTGTCACATAATCGTCCGCTCCGATGTTCAGCCCAATCACTTTATCTGTCTCCTCTGATTTCGCCGAAAGCATAATTACAGGAAAATCATGATGTTCCCTGAGTTTTAATGTCATTGTTACCCCATCCATACGCGGCATCATGATATCAACGATCGCAAGATGTATCTCCTTACTCTCAATAATCTCTAAACCTTCTATACCATCTGCCGCCTTATAAACGTTATAATTCTGGCTTTTTAAAAATATCTCGATTCCATCACGGATCTCTTTGTCATCTTCTACGATTAAAATATTGTACTGTTCCATTATTTTTGTCTGTGTGAAAGATTTTCACACTTCTCCCCTTTTCTTTCTGTGCCGCTGATATCCCTTTTTGCCACACTTCCTATCAGTATATCATTTACCATAACAAAATGAAACAAATCCTGTGTTATTCCCGGCACAACTGATATCTTCCTGCTCTTACCCTCCTTTGAGTATTATCATACCTTCCGAATACAAAGAACACCCTCACAAAAAAATAAAGATTTTCGAAAGATTCTCTTTATATTTTCCTTATTTCTGCAAAATTCTCTTTTTTTCTCTATATTTTTTGCATTTCACTGATAAGAGTGTTACAATACGAATGTTATTAAATTTTCGAGGAGGTTTACTTATGGACAAGAAAACAACAGGAATCGTTTCCTACATCACGCTTATCGGCTGGCTGATTGCATTCTGCGCCGGTGACAAAGAGGGTGCAAAATTTCATTTAAACCAGTCACTGGTGTTATACCTTGCATCACTGATCAACAGCATTATTATTTCGCGCATTCCGATCTGTGGATGGGCTGTCAGCGGCATTCTCTCCATTGTATTCTTTATTTTCTGGATCATGGGATTAGTATATGCCTGCAAAGATGAAGAAAAAGAGCTTCCACTTTTAGGAAGTATTAAGATTTTAAACTAAGATATTAAAAAAACATTATTATGTAAAAACCCGGCTTTAAGGTTCATGACCCCAAAGCCGGGTTTCTTTTTCTGTGCACAGACCTGCCTGCTAAAACAGGCAGTCTGCTATCTTATACGATTTTCTTATACCTCTACGGTAATTTTGTCTAAGTGCCAGATATCATCTACATATTCCTGGATCGTACGGTCAGATGAGAATTTACCGGCATGTGCGATATTTAAGATTGCACTCTTTGCCCAGCCTTCCTCATCTTTGTATGCTTCCATGACGCGTTTCTGTGCATCTGCATAGGAACGGAAATCTTTTAAGATGAAATAGGTATCTGCAAACTGTGTACACTGTGTATTGAGCAGTGAGTTGTAAAGGTCACGGAACAGCTCAGGATCGTTCGGTGAATAGAATCCGTTGATCAGCTGCATCAATACCTTGCGGATATCCTGATCCGTATTAAAGATCTGCATTGGATCATAATCACGGTTTCTCTCATGCGCAATGACTTCATCGGAACTCATACCGAAAATAAATGCATTTTCTTTACCGACTTCCTCGACGATCTCAACATTGGCACCATCCATCGTTCCGAGTGTCAGTGCACCGTTTAACATGAATTTCATGTTACCGGTTCCGGATGCCTCTTTACTAGCTGTGGAGATCTGCTCGCTGACATCTGCTGCCGCAAAGATCCACTCTGCGATCGATACGCGGTAATCTTCAATAAATACGACTTTGATCTTGCCGTTAATGCTTCTGTCATTGTTGATAACGTCCGCCACATTGTTGATCAGTTTGATCGTAAGTTTTGCGTTCTTGTAGCCTGCTGCTGCCTTTGCACCAAAAATAAAGGTTCTCGGATAGAAATCCATATCCGGGTGCTCTTTTAATTCATTATACAGATACATGACATGTAAAATATTCAGCAACTGACGTTTGTATTCATGCAGACGTTTTACCTGCACATCAAAGATGGAACGCGGATCTACTTCGATGCCGTTGTGCTCTTTGATGTATTTTGCAAGGCGCAGTTTGTTCTGATATTTGATATTCATGAACTCCTGCTGTGCTTTTTTATCGGTTGCATAGATCGCCATCTTCTCAATATGGGAAAGATTTGTGATCCAGTCGTCACCGATATGTTCACTTACCCAGTCTGCAAGAAGCGGATCGCCATGCATCAGGAATCTACGCTGTGTGATTCCATTCGTCTTGTTGTTGAATTTCTGTGGGAACAGCTCATAGAAATCGTGAAGCTGCTCGTTCTTTAAGATCTCCGTGTGAAGTTTTGCCACACCATTTACGGAATATCCTGCTGCGATCGCAAGATGTGCCATTTTTACCTGACCATCGTAAACGATTGCCATACGTGCAACTTTACCGTTATCTCCCGGAAACTCTGCCTGGATCTGTAAAATAAATCTGCGGTTGATCTCCTCAACGATCTGATAGATACGCGGAAGCAGTCTTGAGAAGATCTCGATCGGCCATTTTTCAAGTGCTTCTGCCATGATCGTGTGGTTGGTATATGCACAGGTCTTTGTCGTGATCTCCCATGCCTCATCCCAGCTTAATCCCTCTTCGTCAAGTAAAATACGCATCAGCTCTGCCACTGCAACGGTCGGATGTGTATCATTTAACTGGAATGTCACTTTCTCCGGCAGCTTATGGATATCGTCATGATGCTTTTTGTAACGTGCTAATGCACGCTGTACACTTGCAGATACGAAGAAATACTGCTGTTTTAAACGAAGTTCTTTTCCCGCGATATGGTTATCATTCGGATAAAGTACCTCGACTAAGTTGCGGGCAAGATTTTCCTGCTCCACGGCTTTGTGATAATCACCTTTATCAAAGGAGTCTAATTCAAAGCACTCCATCGGCTCTGCATCCCAGATCATTAAGGTATCTACCACATGATTGCCGTAACCTACGATCGGCATATCATAAGGTACTGCTAAAACGGACTGGTAATTTTCCTGTACGAAACGGGTCTTTCCTTCCTCCGTCACTTCCGCACGGACATAACCGCCGAATTTCACCTCATAGGAATATTCCGGACGGCGAAGTTCAAACGGATATCCGTTCTTTAACCAGTTATCCGGCACTTCCACCTGAAAACCGTCTTTGATCTTCTGTTTGAACATACCATAACGGTAGCGGATACCGCAGCCGTAAGCTGCGTATCCCAAGGTTGCCAGAGATTCCATAAAGCAGGCTGCAAGACGTCCGAGTCCACCATTTCCAAGTGCCGGATCCGGCTCCTGATCCTCGATCTCATCAAGGTTTAAACCGATCTCCCCGAGTGCCTCTTTTACCTCTTTGTACATTTTTAAATTGATCATGTTGTTGCCAAGAGCACGGCCCATCAAAAATTCCATGGACATATAATAGACCATCTTTGGATCCTGTTTGTCAAACGCTTTCTGTGTTGCAAGCCAGTCATCAATGATCACATCTTTTACCGTGTAGGAAACCGCCTGAAAAATTTCCTGCTGTGAAGCTTCCTCTAATGTTTTGCGGTAAAGATTTTTTACATTTTCCTTTACGTCCTCAATAAATTTTTCCTTGTTGAAAACATTTTCCTTCATCTAGTTTTCTCCTTTTTTTACTCCAAGCAATACTTTTTCTCCATTAATATTCCATTCCTTGCAGTAGATTCCATCTTCTTTGGTGTTAAAAGAATCAGCTTCTGCTACAACCTCAGTACCTAAAACATCACCCATGATGTCATTTCCGTACTTATGAAAGATATTGGCTACTTTTTCATCTGCATGATAGTAAATGGAGATTTTATCCATAACCTCAAATCCGGCTTCCTTACGCATTGTCTGGATCTTACTGATCAGCTCACGGACAAATCCTTCCTCTACCAGTTCCGGTGTCAGGTTGGTATCAAGCACAACGGTTACAGTATTATCACCTTCCGTTACATAACCTTCCATCTGTGTCATTGTGATCAGAAGGTCTTCTTCGGATAATTTTACATCATCACTGACTGTTGGCAATGCAAGCACACCGTCTGCTTTTAATTCAGCCATTGCTTTGTTTCCGTCTAACTCTGCAAGTGCTTTCTGGATCTGTCCTAAGAACTTGCCGTATTTCGGTCCGACGGTACGAAGCTGCGGTTTGAAGGTATAGCTTGTGTATGCACTGACATCCTCTGTAAAGTTTACTTTCTTCACATTCAGCTCATCCTCGATGATCTCTACAAAGTACTCAGATAAAACATTCGGTGCTTTGACATACATATTTCCGATTGGCTGGCGGTTCTTGATATTCGCAGAGTTACGGCATGCACGGCCCATAACAACGATCTTTAAGACCTCATCCATATTTTTCTCTAATTCTTTGTCGATCCATGCCTCATTGACAGCCGGGAAGTCGCACAGATGGATGCTCTCCGGTGCCTCTGTGTTGATGGAACGTACCAGGTTCTGATAGATCTCCTCTGTCATGAACGGGATCATCGGTGCAGCAGCCTTGCAGATCTCAACTAATGCAGTATAAAGTGTCATATATGCGTTGATCTTATCCTGCTCCATGCCTTTTGCCCAGAAACGGTCACGGCTTCTTCTGACATACCAGTTACTCATGTCATCCACGAACTCATCAAGTACCTTTGCAGCTTCCGGAATGCGGTAATTTGCAAGGTTCTCATCCGTTCCCTTGATTGCGGAATTCAATTTTGACAGCAGCCACTTATCCATAACGGATAATTTTTCATAATCTAAGGTATATTTTGTTGCATCAAACTGGTCGATGTTTGCATACAGCACGAAGAATGCATAAGTATTCCACAGGGTACCCATGAATTTACGCTGTCCTTCCTGTACCAGCTTGCCACTGAAACGCTTCGGGATCCATGGTGCACTGCTTGTATAGAAATACCAGCGGATCGCATCTGCGCCGTAAGTCTCTAATGCATCAAACGGATCAACCGCATTTCCTTTGGACTTACTCATCTTCTGTCCGTTCTCATCCTGTACATGTCCAAGAACGATGACGTTCTCATACGGAGCTTTATTAAATAACAGGGTGGACTCTGCCATCAGAGAGTAGAACCATCCTCTTGTCTGGTCAACTGCCTCGGAGATAAACTTCGCCGGGAACTGTTTCTCAAAGACGTCTTTATTCTCAAACGGATAATGGTGCTGTGCGAATGGCATTGCTCCGGAATCGAACCAGCAGTCGATAACCTCCGGTACACGGTGCATTTCTTTGCCACAGTCCGGGCATTTAAAGGTAACTGCATCAATATACGGACGATGAAGTTCTACCTTTGCATCCTCCGGATTTCCGCTTCTCTCTGCAAGTTCTGCACGGCTTCCGATGCACTCCTGATGTCCACATTCACACTCCCATACCGGAAGTGGTGTTCCCCAGTAACGGTTACGGGAGATACCCCAGTCCTGGATATTCTCAAGCCAGTCACCGAAACGTCCTTTTCCGATAGAATCCGGGATCCAGTTTACAGTATTGTTGTTGCGGATCAGGTCATCTTTGACTGCAGTCATCTTGATGAACCAGGATTCTCTTGCGTAGTAGATGAGCGGTGTGTCACATCTCCAGCAGTGCGGATATTCATGCTCGAACTTCGGAGCATCGAATAACAGTCCCTTTTCATCGAGATCTTTTAATACCATAGGATCTGCTTTCTTTACAAAAACACCGGCATATGGTGTCTCTTTGGTCAGCTCACCTTTTCCGTCTACAAGCTGTACGAATGGAAGGTCATATTTTCTTCCGACAGCGGCATCATCTTCACCGAATGCAGGTGCGATATGAACGATACCGGTACCGTCTGTCATGGTTACATAGGTGTCACATACAATGTAATGCGCTTTTTTGTGCTGTTTTTCAATGATCTCTTTTGCACAGTCAAATAACGGCTCATACTCTTTGTACTCTAAATCGCTTCCTTTATAAGTCTCTAATACTTCGTATGCCTTTGTTCCCTCTGGTGCATCCTTGTCAAGCAGTTTGCCAAGTACCGTGTCAAGCAGTGCCTCTGCCATATAATAGGTATATCCGTCAACCGCTTTTACTTTGCAGTAAGTCTCTTCCGGGTTCACACAGAGTGCGACGTTAGACGGCAGTGTCCAAGGAGTTGTAGTCCATGCAAGGAAATATGCATCCTCTCCGATTACTTTAAAACGTGCAACTGCAGAGCGCTCTTTGACCGTCTTATAACCCTGCGCAACCTCCTGAGAAGATAACGGGGTACCGCAGCGTGGGCAGTAAGGAACGATTTTGAATCCTTTGTATAAAAGGTTTTTATTCCAGATTTCTTTTAATGCCCACCACTCGGACTCAATAAAATTGTCATCGTAAGTAACATATGGATTGTCCATATCAGCCCAGAAACCAACGGTCTTTGAGAAATCTTCCCACATTCCTTTGTATTTCCATACGGATTCCTTACATTTTTTGATGAAAGGCTCCATACCGTATTCTTCGATCTGCTCTTTTCCGTTTAAGCCAAGAAGTTTCTCAACCTCAAGTTCCACCGGGAGTCCATGTGTATCCCAGCCGGCTTTACGCGGAACGAATTTTCCTTTCATGGTCTGGTATCTCGGAATCATATCTTTGATCGTACGGGTCTCCACATGTCCGATGTGCGGCTTGCCGTTTGCAGTTGGCGGGCCATCATAAAAGGTGTAGGTCTCTCCTTCCTTGCGGTGTTCCATGCTCTTCTTAAAGATGTCATTGTCATTCCAGAACTTCTCGATCTGTTTTTCTCTGTCTACGAAATTCAGATTCGCATCAACTTTCTTATACATTGTTAACCTCCATTGATTTAATAAAGAGTCGCTCGCGACTCTTTCGCGCCCGAGCGGTGCTGTTTACAGCAAACTTCTTCTCCGCGAAGTGCGCATCCCGCCCGGAGGGCTTTTTAATTCATAGGACGTAATTTCCTATGAATTAAAAAAACCCTCGTCCTGTATATAGGACGAGGGCTTAAATACTTCGTGATACCACCTGATATACAAATGTACACGGAACTGATAAACTCCGGATACACGTTCCCTGTAACGCAGGAAATGCGTCAGCGCTTACTCTGTCACGGAAAATCCCAGTCGTGATCTGCCTTGACCATTTCAGACTGCGGCTTGGAAGTGATTTTCATTCAGCAGATACTCGCACCGGTTTCCACCTGCTCCGGCTCTCTGTTGCTTTTCCTGATGAACTACTGTCTTCGTCATTGCCTTTTACCAAAAATCTAGTCTTTAGTATAGACTCGGAAAGTGAGAATGTCAAGAGGGCTTCATGCTTTTCACAGAGCACGTTTTTTCACATCTGCGATCACGTTTAAAAACCGCTCCTTCATCTGTGCCTCTAACAGTTTTACATCCATGTCGCTGCCCGTACACGGTACAAATCCTCCAGCCATCGATGCGTGGCCGCCGCCATTGCCAATTCCTTTCAGTGCCTCCGCCACAATCTTTCCTGCATCGAGCATACTCTTTTCACTGCGCACGGAAAGTTTGATTCCGTCTGACTTTCTCGAATACACGACGGAAAATGACACTTCTTTTAAAGCAAGCATGAAATCGGATATATTTGCAATGACCGGACAATCCTTACCAGTATTGCAGAAACTGATGTCATCATATACTTCAATACTTGAAATCGCACTCGAATATGCCATCAGATCATCAAAACACAGATTACTGTTTTCTAACATATGGATGACCTCATAATCACATTCATCAAACATCCGGTAGAGCATCTCAATATCGAGTTTTGACACTCCACGGCTCAGATTATTGGTATCGATCCGTACACCGTATGTCAGAGTCGTGGCGATTCTTCTATCCATCGGGATATTATTTTCAAAGAAATACTGTGCAACGATCGTCGCACATGCTCCCACTTCCGGCCGGATGTCTTTAAACCGGTATGGAAACTTTTCATTTTCCGGATGATGATCGATGCAGATGATCTCGTCCCCCGTAATGTCAACGATGTTTGAATTACCCTTTTGTGCATCCACAAGGATCACTTCATCCTCATCTGTCAAAATGGTACTAAGATCCTCCACATTCAAAAGTTCGATCTCCATCAGTTCACGCAGCTTGTCGGTACTGTAACGGTCTATTTTTCCTTTATAACAGATCGTGGAAGAAATTCCATTGTGCTTTAACAGCTCCTGGATCCCAAGCGCACTCGCAATGGCATCCGGGTCAGGGAAATTATGCGTCTGGATATACACATGTTTTCGGTTGATCTGTTTTAGTAGTTCTTGTAATTTTGTCATATTAATCCTCTAAAATATGTTTCTGCCACCCGTTTTGTCACAAGTTCTGAAAATGACTGTATTTTATACTGTGCTTCCGGTACGATTCCAAAACCGTATGCGGCATGAATAAATCCAACGCCAGCTTTTCTGCTGGCATCATAATCTCCCTGGATATCACCCACATAGACCGCTTCGTCTAAATGATTCCGGTCTGCCAGAAGTCTGATATTATCACCTTTCTGTAAAAGATTATTTCCGTAACATTCGATATCGGAAAAATAATCCCAGAAATGATAATGATCTAAAAATGCCTCAATGTAACCTTTCTGGCAGTTGCTTACAATGTAAAGTTCATATGTCTTTTTTAATTCTTTGAATGTATCCTCAAGATCCGGATAAAGCACTCCGCCATGTTCTCTTAAATAATCGTTCTCGATCCTGCAGCACTCCGCTAAAAGTGTCTCCTGCTCTTTCTCAGAAATTTCCGGGAATAACAGTTTTGCGATCACATCCATGGTCTTTCCCATAACACCCTTGATATCGGTTTCTGTGAGTGCCTTATTTAACCTTCCATCCTGACGGATCGCTTCATTCCAGGATTCTGCCACATTGGCGGCTGAATCCCAAAGTGTGCCATCCATATCAAAAATAATTCCCTGTTTTTTCATATAAGTCCCCATTCCTGCGTGTAAAAATTCTCATTTTTCACACGATTCTGCTTCATTTATTTTAAATCGTAAACGCTGGCATATTTTTTTTCAAAATAACGCACCAATGGCTCTGCTGATACTTCTTTTCCACACACATTTGCAATCACTTCTTTTGGTGTGCGTGTGCTGCCATACCAGTGGATCTTTTCATTCAGCCACTTTGTGATTTCTTTGATTCTGCCCTCTTTTAAGATCTCATCTACCGGCCCTGACTCTTTTTCAAGCTCCTCTAAGTACATGCCGTCATAGATACTTCCTAACAGATAGCTTGGAAAATAGCCGAAGGAACCATCTGACCAGTGCATATCCTGTAAGATTCCCTCCGCATCATTTGCCGGAGTGATATCTAAATATTCCTTCATTTTCTGATTCCAGAGTTCCGGAAGTTTCGCAACCGGTACATTGTCACGAAAGATTGCCTTCTCCATTTCATAACGCAATATAATATGGAAGCAATAGGTCACCTCATCTGCCTCAGTACGGATCAGGCTGTTTCTGACATGATTGATCTCACGGTAAAACTCATCCAGCGAAATGTCCTTCATCTGCGGCATCAGCTCCTGCACTTTCTCATAGACAGGAATCCAGAAATTCTTATTGCGCCCTAAAATATTCTCATAAAAACGGGATTGGCTCTCATGCACACCCATATAACGGCAGCTTCCTGCAGCCGTGTTGTCATATTCCGGATTGACATTCTGTTCAAAAATCGCATGACCACCCTCATGGATAGCCGAAAACATGGCAGAAATCGGATCATGTTCATAATAATGATTTGTCACCCGGACATCCTTGGAAGAAAAATTCAGTGTAAAAGGATGCTCTGTCTCTCCTACTGCACCGGCATCTTTGGAAAATCCGATGTAGGAAAGCAAAAGATCCTGCACTTTTCTCTGATCATCCGGATCAAAATAAACATGGAATTTTGTATCATCCGGCTGTTTTGCGGCAAGTATTTTTTTCACAAGCGGAATCAGCGCTTCCTTTAGTTCACCAAACAGACGGTCAATCGTTGCAGAATCCATTCCCTCTTCATATTTATCTAACAATACATCATAAACTTCTTTGCCCGGATCCGTGTAACCTGCCATTTCTTTGGTAAGTGCAATCATTTTCTCCAGATGCGGTGCAAAAATGGAAAAGTCAGATGCATTTTTTGCATCTTCCCATGCATTTCCGGATTCTGCCTGCTCACGGACCATCACTTCATAACGGTCTTTTGGAATCCGTCTGTCTTTTTCCATATCGCGCTGCATGCGTGTCACGATAAATTTCATGGTATCTGACAGCTGTGCAAATTCTTCCGGTGTCTTTAAGGTCTCTAACATGCCGTAAAGTTCATCCGAAGTCGACATCGCAAAGCTCTCGGTTGAAAAATAAGTCAGTGCATCGATATGTCCTGCCTGCCCCAGTTTGGGTGCACAGGTTCTCATGTCCCAGTAAAGAAGCGTATTGATATGTTCATATTTTTTCATTTTATCGAGATACTGCTCGAATTGTTCTAATGTTTTACTCATAGTCGTCCTCCATTTTCAGAACGACGCCGGTCTGGCGTGTTACATTCCGTTCTTTCTGTTCCATATTAACACAGGACACCTGACCTGTCACTTATTTTTAGTATAACCAAAAACACCACGAACATGCGATTTTGCATGTCCATGGTGTTTTTCATAACAATCAGTCTGCCCGCAGTGCGTGCAATCTGTTTTTCATCGGAAACCCTGACGAAACTACTTATTTTACCTCTACTGTCCAGCCATATTTATCCGGCAGTCTGCCCCACTGGATTCCGGTTAAGGTATCATATAATTTCTGTGTCAGCTCACCGATCTTAAAATCGTTGATCGTTACAACATCATCTTTGTAGCGGAGTTCTCCAACAGGGGAGATAACTGCTGCAGTACCTGTTCCGAATACTTCCTCTAGCGTGCCGTCATGTCCGGCTTTCATCAGATCGTCTACGGAAAGTCTGGTCTCATTTACTTTATACCCCCAGTCTCTTAACAGATGGATCATGGAATCTCTTGTGACACCCGGAAGAACAGTTCCCTCGATCGGTGCTGTGTAAATCTCGCCTGCGATCTTGAACATGATGTTCATGGTTCCAACTTCCTCTACATATTTACGATGTTCACCATCTAACCAGAGTACCTGGGAATATCCCATCTTCTCTGCTTTAACCTGTCCTAAAATAGAACCTGCGTAATTACCACCGCATTTTGTAAATCCGGTACCACCTTTTACGGCACGAACCAGTTCATCCTCAACTAAGATCTTAACCGGGTTGATTCCCTCTGCGTAGTAAGCGCCAACCGGGCAGCAGATAATCATAAACTTATAAGCAGATGCCATATGTACGCCGAGTGCAGCTTCTGTTGCAAACATAAACGGACGGATGTAAAGAGATGTCTCCGGCTCTGATGGAACCCAGTCCTCTTCTACCTTTACCAGTGCTTTTACCGCCTCAACAAACATATCAACCGGGAGCTCCGGCATGCAGAGTCTTGCGTTAGAGTTGATCATTCTCTTTGCGTTCATCTCCGGACGGAATAACTGGATCTTACCCTCTGCAGTACGGTATGCTTTCATACCCTCGAATGTTTCCTGTGCATAATGTAACGTTACACATGCCGGATCCATGGTGATCGGTCCTTCCGGAACGATTCTTGCATCTTTCCAGCCCTCTTCCTTTGTCCAATCCATAACAAACATATAGTCTGTCATATATTTTCCAAATCCAAGATGTTTCTGATCTGGTTTTTCCTTTAAATGTTCTCTTTTTTCAAATCTGATATCCATAACATATGCCTCCGACTCTCTATCGTTTTTTTTCTGACCACCATTATGATACTTTCTTTTTTGAGTGTCAAGATTATTCCAAAGGCTTATATTCGTCATTACTCAAATTCATATTAACGTTTATTTTTTATAATCATGCGTTATGATATGATTTTAAAATGTTTTGGAATTTTTGCCCTGAAAGTTTTTTAGTTCTGCTCTGCAATTACCTTTTTTAAAGGAATCCAGATAATAAATGCCAGCACACTTCCGATTACTGCTGTGATAAGCTGTGTCACGGAAAATGTTGTCTGGAACACTGCCATCTTTGGAACCATTGCTTCCGGAAGCAGGGTCGGAATCAGAACCAGTGCAATCACGACTCCCATAAATAATGCCTTTACAATGCTGCCGGCTGCCATACCTGCGATCAGACCTGCATTGCCTTTGATTTTCTTTGCAATCAGACTAACTGCAACTACAAGAATGATATTTCCGATCATAACGCATGGGATGATCGCCGGGATCGCTGACATGATCGGGCTTCCTGTAATCAGGAATGATGTGACCGGTGTGATCACAGATAAAATAATTCCGCATGCCATTCCTGCACCCAGTGCCGCAATGATCAGACATGCATTGATGATCGGTCCTGTGATGTACACACTTGTGTTTTTAAAGAACTGGCTCACAATACAGATTGCCAGTAACACTGCTGTTGTTGTGATTTGTTTCGTTGTGATTTTCATAAATCCTCCTTTGTTTTCCGAAGGAAAATGCGACTGCCTTTGCAGGAGCAGAGGATTTTCCTCCTTTGTTTTGCGGAGCAAAATGCCTGCTATGCCGCCTTTGCATAGCATGTGCCCTTGCAGGAGCAATGCCCAACACATTGGGCAGGATTTTCCTCCTTTGTTTTGTACAATTTTCGCAACCATCATAGTACAACACTTATGAAAAGTCAATTTTCCGTACACGGCTCACTCTGCCCCCGCAAACAACCGCAATTTTCTCTTGTCATTTAAACCAGGGAATTTTATAATAAAACCAACATATAAATATTTCGTATAAATATAAGGAGATTACGTTATGCATACATTTCAACCTATGACAGCAGATATGATGGAATTTGATCCATTTACAAAGATTGGAAAAGAATGGGCGCTGCTCACCGCAGGTTCCAAAGACAAAGCAAACACCATGACCATAAGCTGGGGCGGTGTCGGCATCTTATGGGGCAAAAACGTTGCCTTTGTATTTGTCCGTGACTCAAGATACACCAAAGAACTGATCGACAAAAATGAATTCTTTTCTCTCAGCTTTTTATCTGAAAAATACCGTGATGCATTAAATTACTGTGGAAGTCACTCCGGCCGCGACGAAAACGATAAGATCTCAGCCGCCGGTTTAACCCTTACCTCCCGCCACAGCATTCCGTTCATCGATGAGGGAAATATGATCCTGCTGTGTGAGAAAATGTCCGCAACGCGACTGACTGAGGATTCCTTCCTGATGCCAGAGATTGCGCAAAAATGGTATGCAGATCATGATATGCACACGATGTATATTGCGGAGATCATTGATATTCTGGCAAGATAAGAAAAACAGGCAGGTGGGAGTTCATATACGAAAACTCCTGCCTGCCCGTTTTATGTTTTTCAGATATATAATCTCTTAATCATTTTTTGTTCCATACATTCTAAAATACTCATCCGCCTGCTGCATAGATATGTTTAATTTATCCTGCAATCTTTTTATAATACCCTTTTTCGGTATGTTCATTTCGAGACACATTTCTATCATTCCCTCTGCTTTGCCACGAACTTCTCCACGCGCTTCGCTCTCCGCAATTAATTCTTCAATCGCCTGACACATCTCTATCCCCTCCTTTTCCTCTGATATCTTAATTGGTGTCTTCGTGATGGTTTTTATAACTCTGGCTGCATTCATTTCTATACTTTTATGGGTATCTGTCCTCAAAAAATCCAGCAGTTTTTCTTTATTATTAGAGTACTTGATATATCCCATAACCTCTCTCATACTTGTTGAAAATTTGTTCAGTTCTTCTTCCGTAAGTTTTGCCGGATCGATCAGGTGTATCCTGTAGTTCTCCACATAACTTAAAATTTCCATATCCCTTATCGGCATCATTTCATGTAAAGATAACGGTCCGTCCCATTCCTCTGCCCCAAAATGAATCACAAGTGTGATAACTGGTTTAATGTGATCTTCCTTTAAAAATCCCGATAAATATTCTCCACCGGTTTTTCCTGAATAATCTTTTTGGCTCCGTCGGTGCCCTGCCGCTATATCTGACACTTGTTTTCCATATTGTAAGGCATCATAGATAGCGTTTCTGACCGGCATTGCATAATGGACATCTGTCTGATTCTCAACCCCTAATAAAACATACGACATCTTTTCATCCTGTTTGATGACTGCTGCTTTTAAAACATCACGGTATTTTTGCAGTGCATCTTTTTTACCCACTGCCGATGTAGCAGTGTCAATCTCTGTAAGTCCTGCCGGATCGATCACCTTTTTTCCACCATAGATAAGATAATTAAACGCATCTGCAAATATAGCATTCTCCCGCATATACTCTTTTGTTACAATATCAACCGTCCCCATTCATTTCTCCTCCTTTGTTTAATCCGGGAGCAATTCGTGGTTTTCAAGAATTCTCCCTGCTTATATGTGTGAATGATAAAAGCATTGGAAATTCTTAAGTTGAATGTATAACTTTTTATACATTTTTCACTATGATAAAAGAATGGTCTATAACCATGTAGATGATTTCAGAATATCATGCTTTGTCTGGATTTTAGCATACTGTTCTTATAATGTCATTAAAAAGCCGATATTCCAATGATATTTGTAAGTTTTGCACAAAAAATCCAGTGTATAAAAACAGATATAACATACACACACCTTGCTTTTTCCAAAAATCAATGCTACAATATTTTTTGAGTTTTGTTCTAAAAAGTAAATATATGGAGGATTATTTATGAGCCCAGTTACTATTGTATTGCTGGTTATCTTAGCCGTCTTAATCATCGGACTTGTTGTCCTTTATTTTCTCGGAAAGAAAGCACAGAAAAAGAAAGCCGAACAGGATGAACAGCTTGCCGCTGCCGCACAGACCGTATCCATGCTGGTTATAGATAAGAAGCGAATGCGCATTACCGAATCCGGTCTTCCACAGGTTGTGATCGACCAGACACCGAAGATGATGCGCCGTACCAAACTTCCAATTGTAAAGGCAAAGGTTGGACCGAAAGTAATGTCTTTGATCGCTGATGAAGCTGTATTTGATTACATACCGGTCAAAAAAGAAGTAAAAGCAACCGTGAGCGGTATCTATATCACAAAAGTTACCGGTGTACGCGGACCTCTTGAAAAACCGGAAGGTAAAAAGAGCTGGAGAACCAAATTAAAAGAAAAAGCAGCCCGCGCAAATAAAGAACTCGAAAAAGAAAAAGCTGAACTTGAAAAAGAGAAAAGTAAGAAAAAGAAAAAATAAGTGATGAAACCTGAAAATACCGCAAATGTGAAAATCGCATTTGCGGTATTTTTATCATGAACTACAGTACCCAGCCTGCCGCCTGCATCTGTGTCTCCACCATATGGTGATAGATTCCATCTTTTCCGGACAGCTCATCAGGTGTGCCTTCCTCTGCAACCACACCGTCTTTTAACACAACGATCTTATCTGCGTTTGCAACCGTTCGCATCCGGTGCGCAATGATAAGAACTGTCTTATTCCGGATCAGTTTTGACAATGCCTCCTGGATCAGTGTCTCATTATCTACATCCAGTGATGCGGTCGCCTCATCTAATAAGATAATCGGTGCATCCTTTAAAAACGCCCTTGCGATCGAGATTCTCTGACGTTCTCCGCCAGAGAGTTCTGATCCGTTTTCACCAATCATCGTCTGCCAGCCGTCCGGCAGCTTTTGGGCAAATTCATCACAGTGTGCTAACTTGGCAGCGACAATGACTTCCTCATCCGTCGCATCCTGTCTGCCGATACGGATATTTTCCATAATCGTATTATTAAAAAGTGTGACGTCCTGAAATACAATGGAATACAGTGACATCAGAGTTTCCGGATTGATCTTTGAAATGTCCATGCCTCCAACTGTGATCTTTCCCTTTTCAATGTCCCAGAATCTAGCCGCAAGTCTTGATACGGTCGTCTTTCCACCGCCGGATGGTCCGATCAGTGCCGTCACCTCACCCTGTTTTGCAGTAAATGTTACATCCTTTAATACAGACTCCTTTCTGTCGTAAGAAAATCTCACATTTGAAAATGTAATATCATATCCTTTATGGCTTAACTGATCTGTTCCTGTCTGAATTTCATGGGAGAGGATCTCGTCTAAACGTTCGCTCTGTATATTTGCGCTGATCATTGCCGCTAAATTCTGCAGGGAAATCTGCATCGGATCATAGATTCTTGATACAACAAGCAAAAACATGAAAAATGTCAGTACATCGATACTTCCCTTTGCAAGAAGGATTCCCCCTGTCAGGGCAACCGTTGCAATACCAAGTTTTAAGATCATCTGGGCACTTGCGACAAATACCGCCATGCCAAGTTCTGTCACGATCGCATGTTTCTCGACCGCTTTAATTTTTTTATCCAGACCTTTCATATAATCATCCTGTGCATTGTTGGCGCGGAGATCACGGACCGTCTCAAGTCCTTCCTGAATCCCGTCGGCACAGTCCATTTTCAATTTCATCTGTTTTCTGCTCAGACTGTTTTGTACTTTACCGGAACAGCCAACGATCAGAAATGAAACCGGAAGCACCCACAGCGCCGCTAAAGCCATTCTCCAGTCAAAGAAAAAGAGACTTAATGCCACGAGTGCCGTAGAAATACATGCTCCGATCAGTTCCGGTATCACATGGGAAGAAACCGTCTCCATCGTCGCACAGTCCGCCATGATCGTGCTGGTCAGATCCGACAGATCTTTTTTGCCAAAGAACGAGAGTGGTATTTTTCTCAGTTTTTCCGCGAGTGTGATGCGTCTGACACCACTCTCCACATAAGTTGCAAAAAATGTTGCATTATACTGGATATAGGTAGTAATTGCGATCAATGCCAGACAGATCAGGCTGCCTGCAAGATAAAACCCGCCTCTTCCACCAAGTGTTCCTCCCATATAATCCTTTACCAGAAAATAAAGCATTCCTACCGGAAACATCAGCACAATATCCGATATCGTGACGGAAACAAATGCTTTTATCATATCCTTCGCACCCTGCTCTGAAAGTGCATATTTATGCTGTATTTTTTCTTTGAATGACATTTTTTATTCCCCCACTTTCCAACGAACCGATTTATTGTATGCATCCCCCATATGAGCATACAGTTTCTGTGCTTCTGACAGTTCTTTATGCGTTCCTGACTCCACGATCTCTCCGTCCTTTAACACGCAGATCCGGTCGGCATCCACAACGGAGGACAGACGATGTGCGATCATAATGACCGTTTTTCCTGTGGATAATTTTGAAAATGCCTGCTGCACCTTCGCCTCATTGTCCGGATCAGCAAATGCGGTCGCCTCATCTAAGATCAGGATTGGCGCATTTTTTAACATTGCCCTCGCAATCGAAAGACGCTGTGCTTCACCGCCGGACACATAAGTTCCCTTTGCTCCGATCACCGTATCAATACTATCCGGCAATTTTTCGATAATATCTTCGCACTGTGCATTCTTTAATGCTTCCATAACTTCCTCTCTCGTCGCATCTTTCCTGCCCATGCGGACATTTTCATAAACAGACATCTTCAAAAGTTTACTGTCCTGAAATACAAATGACACCATATCCATAAGCTGTTTCGACGGGATATCACGCACATCCACGCCACCGATCCTGATCTTCCCTTCTGTTGCATCAAAGAAACGTGCGATCAGGCTTGCAAGTGTCGACTTTCCACCACCGGACGGCCCGACAAATGCGACATGTTCGCCCTCTCGGATCTTAAGATTGATGTTATGTAATGCATCTTTTGCGGCATCCTCATAACGGAAAGACACATTTTCAAAAGTAATGGACATATCTTTCGGATCCGCTTTTCCTGCTGCCTCTGTGAGCGGCTTCTTTTCTAAAATACTGTCGATCCTGGTCAGCGCATCCTCAACGATCATCTGGTTTTCACTTGCATACATGATTTTATTTAAAGTGACTGTAATGATCGGAGTGATGATAATATAGAACATCAGATTTAATAAGAACGTGTCGCTCTCCCCGCCTCTGACCACATAAAAAGTAACTGCGATCAGAACAGCAAATGCCGCATTGATGATCGTCGTATAAAAGGTCATCGGAAGTCTTAATTCTTTTGTGTAAGCGATTGTCCATTTTTCATATTTCTTTATCGAGTCGCGAAAACGCTTGAATGAAAATACCGACTGTCCAAATGTTTTTACGACCGGAATGCCGCGGACATATTCCACGGCCTCACTCGACATTTCTTCAAGTGCATTCTGGTACTCTGTCATTTTATCTTTCATGCGCTGCCCGGTCATGCTGCCCATAATTAAAAATGCTGCCACTACCGGGATCAGACTTAGCAGTCCAAGCCGCCAGTCAAACATCAGGAGCAAAACCAGAAGACCGACCGGCGTTGCAATGGCGCCCGCCTGATCCGGTAACTGATGTGCAAGATAGGTCTCTGTCGCTTCACTCGACTCGTTGACAATCTTACGGATCTTACCGCTTCCGTCACTGTCCATAAATCCCATCGGTAATGTCATGATATGGTGCATCAGCTGTGAACGTATCCCTGCCTGCACATGAAACGCAGACAAATGGGAACAAAGCAGTCCGCAAATGTAAAGAAACATGGATAGAATTGCAAAACCGACTGCATGCCACCCATAATTTGCAAGATTCCCTGCATTTTCATAATGAGGCGCCACATCTAAAATTTCCTTTATCACTCTCCAGATATAATAAAACGGTACCAGCGCAATCCAGGCACTGACCACAGAAAATATCCACGAGAGGATCGTCAGATATTTATAATTCCCGGCATATTCAAAAAGCCTTGCCAAAGAACTTTGTTTTTTTAACTTCGCATCACTTTCCATCTCAAAGACTCCCTTTCCATTTTTAGTTTTTGTTATACATCACTACTTGAAATTAGTTTTCGCTAACCAATGATTTTTTTAGAAGGCTGTCATCCTGTTACCAGAAATGTACAGCCCATCTCTTACTCCCATTTCAGAATTGCATTCCAGCCTCCATAATGGTATTTTTCAAGCATATCCATATAACGGAGTGCCTTCTCCTTCGTCATTTTATGGCGTACCACCTCAAACATACTCTCAAATAATGCCCTCGTCATGATATGGATAAAATCCTCGGTGATCACCTCGCCATCTTCTGTCCGGTAATGAATGACGTCCATATACTTATAAGTATATTCTGTCTCGATCTCGACAAGCCGTTCCACAAAATCCTGAAACTTTGTTCCGTAGGAAGCATCCAACAAAAGCTCAAACACTTCAAAATTGTCGTAAATATAATCGATCATCTCCACCATGCCGGATGACACATAATGCTTCATCTCTTTCGGCTGCTGTTCTTCCTCAAGCCCGTGAAATGTCTCCTGCGTATGTAAAAACATCTGCACCAGATGATCCGCCGCCGGTTCCACAATCGCGGAAAATAATCCTTCCTTGTCTTTAAACCGCGAATAGATGGATCCGGTCGTTGTTCCTGCCTTTTCGGCGATCGTCCGCAGAGATGCGTCGGAATATCCTTTTTGCAGGAACTCTTCCTTCGCACAGGCTATGATTTTTTCTGAAACTCCTTCTACTTGTTTTGTCACTGGTTCCTCCACTCATTTATAACAGTGTTATATAACGCTGTTATAAATATAAACATTTCTGTTTTGTTTGTCAATATGTGAATCCTATTCCTATTTAAAATACAACAAAAAAAGCATGCTCTGCAATTCTTTTGAATCGTAAAACATGCTTTTTATATGTGCTTATTTCGTTTTTCACATACTATTTTTTACGCTTTCGCTTCCCCTTCCGGGAAAATGATCTTATTGACAAAGAAAAATACGACCATTGAAACTCCGCCGTTTAACACGGTCGTTCCTATATTGTACAGCCAGTCCGGCACGAACATACCGGCTACTGCTACCCAGATACAGTTGATGGAGTTTACGATACAGGTCACGATGCAGAATGCGATCAGATACCAGAATGCCTGATACCAGATATTTCCTTTGCTGCGGAACACGAAAGTTCTCTGGATCGGGAAATTGATGCATTCTCCAATCACCATGGCAACCATGTATGCACAAAAATATGGAAGTCCACCGTGTGCGGCATCATAACCGATAATATTCCATTTGAATGTTTCTCCAAATAATGTGATGTCGATTCCCGGGAATCCAAAGTCAATGTTTGGAAGTCCGGCAAATGCGAGCGGCAGAAACAGTAACATCAGGTATTTAAATACCGTGATCAGGTTACTTACGATCACGAACAGACCGCCCTCCCGGACCCATTTGGAGGCTCCGGGATGTTTGTCTGCAAAGTTCTGCCATAGATTTTTTATACTACTCATTGTACGCTTTCACCTCTATGTATTGTAATCTCTGCAAAGTTCTGTTTTTATTCTGCTGATGTTTCATTTACGGTCTGCACCGGTTCTTCTGCTGCATCTTTTTTATATTTCCTGATCGTAAGAACCTCTAAGAAGATTACCAGTGCTCCAAGGATGATATCGATCACGATTGCCAGGATCTGCCAGTTCATCAGACCTGTCTTTAAGTTTTCAGGATCATATGCACGGCTGTTTACAACGGTATACATGATATTTTTGGATGCCTGACGCATTGCTTTTACACCTGTTGCGCTTGTGGTATCTGTCACATGGTTGGTCTCCGTATCGTATGCAACTAACATACAGTCTGTACCACCGCGGATACCCATATCAGAATCCATGTATCCGTAAACACCAAAGTAGTCAGTTAATACAAATCCACGGAATCCCCACTCATCACGAAGTACAGTTGTCTGTAACGGATAGGTTCCGCCTGCCCACTGTGTACCGATATAGTTGAAGGAAGACATTACTGCCTTTGCTCCGCCTTCTTTTACTGCGATCTCAAAAGGTTTTAAGTAAATTTCACGGATTGCCTGCTCATTTGACCATGTACATAACATTCCGGTACGGTTTGTTTCCTGGTCATTCAAAGCAAAATGTTTGATATATGCGTAAACACCATATTTTTCAGCACCGATCACTGCGTTTGCAGCCATTTTTCCGGAGAGAACTCCATCTTCTGAATAATACTCAAAATTACGTCCTGCAAATGCATTTCTGTGCGTATTCATTGCCGGTGCATACCATCCGGAAACATCCATCTCATCTGCCATCTTACCGATGCTCTCACCGAAAGAAAGTGCAAGATCTTTGTTCCAGGTATTTGCGATCATAACTGCGGACGGGAATCCGATGGAACCTGTTCCTGTAAAGTTGTTATTGATGGATGCAGGTCCGTCACAGTCAACAGTCATAACTTTTCCAACACTTGATGCTGCAGATGTCTGATATCCGCCAAGTGCGATCATTGTATCCATATCAGAAACAGTCAGCTGGTCAAGAAGTGTATCCCATTTTTCATCATCATAGGAAAGGCCACGCATATCAGCAAGTGTCATTCCATTTTTTGCACCCGTTGTCGGCATTTCATCAGAATCATTGTTATAGTTTGCCGGGTCATAGTTGCTGTTGTTTAAGAAATCAGCTTTCTCATCCTCTGCTAATGTAAAGTTTGTCGGAGCTGCTGTTGCTGTTGCATAGTTTGCAAATCCATCTGCTCTTGAAAGGTATGTTACATCGCCTTCTGCATATGCAAACTGATTTGTTGCAGCTACATCATCGGTAGAACGTGCATTATTTTCATCGTATACAACGGTATCTGCAACACTTACGGTCTGTGATGCGATCGCATTGTGTGAATCAGAGTTGATAGAAATCTCATAGTCACCAGCCTCTAATACATAGCATCCATTACCATATGTATCATAGGAAGCCATATCTTCTTCTGAGAAACTTACATTGATTGTCTGGGACTCGCCTGGCTCTAACACATCTGTTTTTGCAAAATCGATCAGATTTGCAGATGCTTTTTCAATTCCACCATTTGTGTATGGCGGGTTGTAATATACCTCTACCACATCTTTTCCTGCAGTAGTTCCATTGTTTGTTACTGTTACATCAAAAGATACCTGACCATCTGCTACGGTAATATCTCCCATTTTCTGTTCGAAATCTGTGTAGGAAAGTCCGTATCCAAATGGGAACTGAACCGTCTTATCATAATCAATGAGTCCTTCCACTGCTGCTGTCTCATAGAAACGATAGCCAACATAAATGCCTTCTACATAGTTGACAAAAGATGGAATTGTTGCTTCTTCTTCGCCTGTTCCGAAGTTTTTGGATGTAGCGGCAAACTCATCCATATTGTCATACAGGAAGTTTCCAAAATTGTTGTAAGTCGGTGTTGCTGTCAGATCATATACAAATGTATCGCTGGTTTTTCCGGATGGATTTACTGTACCGGCTACGACTGCACCAAGAGACTCAAATCCGGACTGACCTGTTCCAGGACACCAGATTGCACCCTTGATCTGTTTATAATCATTTAAGAATCCAAGTTCCATGGTGTTTGCACCGTTATATACAACAACGACATTGTCAAAGTTGGCACAAACAAGGTCTAACATATCTTTTTCTGTCTGGCTTAACTGTAAATAATGTTCACCAGCTTCAAAATCTTTGTAATTTTCAGAGTTATCTGTGTAAGTTACTTTGCTTACATCAGTTGGAAGGTCTGCTCCCTCACCACCAACACGGGTAATTACTACCATTGCTGTATCAGAAAACTCTTTTGCATTGTTGATCAGTTCATCACTGTAAGAATCTGCTGTCGGCTCCGGTAATGTCCAGTCCTGTGCCCACATACCAACTTCCGGTCTGTCCTCACGGTATGCTTTGTAAAAATCAGTCAGTTCCGTATTGATCTTGTATCCGGCATCCTCAAGACCACCAAGAAGAGTTGTTGTCTCATATGCATCGGATAATGCTCCTGATCCTGTACCACCGTAGCAAGGATTTGTAGATGCCCATCCAAATACGTTGATATTTTGTGTATCAGTAAGCGGCAGAATATTGTCCTCATTTTTTAATAAAACAATACCTTCATCTGCAATATCCTCGCAAAGTGCGGTTGCCTCATTTGAGGTTTCCTCTGTGATCGTACCATTTCCCATTGCAAGTGAGATCATACTTGACATTGGAATAAAGCAGATCAGGTTGATAATCACAACTGCTGCCATAAGGAATGCGATCCATGCTTCCTTTCTCACCAGTTTCTTTACCGGTTTTTTTAATTTCATGCATGCCACAGTTACAATAATTGCGATTGCCAGTGCAATGCCAAGCGCAATCAGGTATGGCTTACAGGAATTGAGAACGTTGATCACGTCATCCATGTTAATTGCTAACATTTCTAAATCCTCCCTTGTTTTCCGAAGGAAAATGCAATTTTACAATGTAAAATTTATCTGCTGACGAGCAGAGGATTTTCCTCCCTTGTTTTCTTTATCCGTTTCGGATCTTGTAACTGTATCCTACCATACCACACGTCCTTTGGTAAAAATCTTCACAATCTGCACTTTTTTTGCATAAACTGTTTTGCATGTTGGAAGTTTTGGACAAAACAAGCGCCATGTTTTTATACATTATGCATAAAACATGGCGTAAAAGATTCTTTTTACTAGGTCATTGCCTGCCCGCTCTTTCATTTCCATATGCTTCCACCGTGTCAATCAACCAGTATCCGGCTTTTAATGCCTCGCAGATCGATCGTTCACATACTTCCCTATTGTTTAAACGACTGCATCAAAGAGGTCTGCCACAGATCAGTTTTCCCGCATCGGAATCAGGATCTTTAAGTCAAACCAGTTCCCGTTTGTGTCAATGCTGACCGCACCGTCATATTTGTTGACCGTATAGCGGATACTTTTGAGTCCGTACCCGTGATATTCTTTCTCTTTTTTGGTGGTAACCAGTTTTCCCTCCTGATACTCTAAGTTTCCTTCATAATAATTTTCAAACCGGAGGAGCAGGAAATTTTTCTGTTTTGAAACTGTCACATGCAAAAGACGCTTCTCTTTATCCGGTATTTTCAGTTCACACTCAATCGCATTATCGAGCGCATTTCCAAAAATACTGCAGATATCCATCACATCCATGAAGTCAAGCAGTGTGCCGTCCGCAACACAGGTAAATGTGATTCCATGTTTTGCGCAGTATAGGCTTTTTGTGGTGAGCACCGTATCAAGTACTTTATTTCCGGTCTTGTTCTGTGCCTCGTACTGCCTGATCTCATCCTCCATGTGTTTTAAATATTCTTCCCTTTTTTTCGGATCATCCTCACTCCGCAGGAATGCGATCTGGTGTTTTAAGTCATGATATTTATAATTGATCAGTTCGATGCTCTCTCTCGACTGCTTGTACTGCACATACTGATTCTGCAGCACATTCTGCACGGATTCGAGTTCTTTTCTCACACGCAGTTCACGGCACTGGATCAGATGCGCATAAAGGATCGCGATACCGCCAAGATCTACTAATGTACGGATATTTCCGATCTCAAACGAATAGCGCCCGGAAAATGGCGTATTTTCCGTTAGGAAACTCATGTTGCTGACAGCAAACACCGCAACCGCGATCAGTCCGGCGGAAATATATTCCCGGTGGCTGATATTCATTTTCCCATCTTTAGGCATATGTACCCGCAGAATTTTATACAGGATCAGTGCGATCGCACCATAGATCAGAACCAGAAGACCTCTGCAAAGCCACCAGTTTGTCATCGCCTCGTCGAAAAAGTAACATACAACCTGCCATTCGAACGATGCCATAAATTCCGCGACAACAAATGCGATCATCCCAAAATAAGCAGCATCGGTAAAAGTAATTTCACAGCAGCTGTAGATAAATACGATCATTAAAAATACAGCCACGATCATACAAGGAATCCAGAAATAAATCTTAATATCATCCGTCATGACTAAAAACACACTCTGTATCAGAAGCACAGCCGCCATAATGCCTGCCGTCTGCCATTTTTGAAATCTCTTTTTGACCGGCAGGATAAATAACATGCATGCCATCCACTCTGCGACCGCTGTGTAGATTCTTGGTATATCCGGCATAATATGTTCCATCATTTGATAACCTCTCCCCAGTATTTTGTCAGTTCTTCCATAAATTCTTTTTTGCGCGCACGGCTTAATACCAGCCGCTCACCTTTTACCATGGCACAGCCGTCCGTGATCCCGTCCACATGCGCTAAATTGATGAGATACCCCTTGTTACCACGGCAGAAGTTCATATCAGCTAATTTTTCTTCCATCTCTTTCATTGTGCCTGTTGTCTCATAGTCGCCAAGAATTGTGTGCAGGATCAGCGTATGCCCCTGGCTTTCGATATAATAAATATTTGCGATATTGATCCGCACCGTCCCGCCTTTCATGCTGACCATGATCATCTTTGTCTCTCTTTTTTTCATGCGCCCGATCGCACGGCTCAGTCTCTGTGAAAATGCAAAATAAGACACCGGTTTTAAAACATAATCGAGCGCATCCACCGCATAGCCGCGGATCGCATACTGTGCCATGTTTGTGATGAAAATGATGACGACCTCCGTGTCCACTTTTCGTATCTCCTCCGCTGCCGACATGCCATCCATAAATTTCATTTCCACATCCATCAAAATGATGTCATACTGTGACTGATATTTATTGACGATCTGATCCCCATCCGAATAGATCGTGATATCAAAAGCCTCCCCATTTTCTTTTTCATATTGATGTAAAAATTCCTCAAGCTGCTTTGCATACATCGCTTCATCTTCTACGATTGCAATTTTTATCATATATTTTCTCCATTTTTTCTTCCAGTGTACCTGCTCCAATTCGCCGTTCGTCGATCATGTAAACATGTTGACTCACCTGCGCTCATGATATCATCCCCCACGAACGTTTTATAAACGCAAATGGGGACCTGTACCTCAGATTTATTTTAGTACAAGTCCCTGATATTTGCCACTTATTTATCTAATCCCGTTTCACTGCCGCTTTGATCAGGTGTGCCGTTCCCCTGATGCGGTGTCCGTTTGCCATCTCCGTCAAGGCTTCTGCCATCTCCATAGTGACAAAACCCCCCGTCATTTTCGCATAGCCGCGGATCGGCATATTATAATTAAACAATACATTCAGATTTGGTTTTCCCTGCCATTCGCTGATCTTTAACAGAATGCGCAGCACTCCGTAGAAAATTTTACCGAAAATTCCCTTTCCATAATAGAGCTGGCAGACTGCATCATTCATGCGGATCTCCCCGCTCCAGCTTCCATCCGGGATCTCTCTTCCATACAGTCTGCGGAATGTATCATCGGAAATGTTTTTGATCTCACCACTGAAATATTCCGGCAGTTCTTCTCTGCTGTAGCCACCCTCTGTGACAGTTCCATTTACCGCAAGTGATCCCTCAAGCAGCATTTCTTCCGCATTGCTTCCGATCATGATCTGATAGGTTCCCGTTTCCACTTCCCAGCTGTCTGTCCGTGTATCATAAAAGCGGAATGTCTTATCGTCAAATAAAATCTTTACCTCTTTTTCTTCTCCCGGAGCCAGTTCCACCCGCGCAAAACCTTTCAGTTCACGCAATGGACGGAACACGGAATCAGATTCTTTTCCGACATAAAGCTGTGCGATCTCTGTTCCTGCCACAGTTCCGGTATTTTGGATCTTAAATTTCACACCTTCCGGATCCACTGTCAGATCACGGTAGGTAAATGTGGTATAACTGAGTCCGAAACCAAACGGGAAACGCACTTTTTTACCTACTGTTGTGTAGTAACGGTATCCCACATAAAGTCCTTCCCGGTATTCGCTGCTTCTCTCTTTGCTCGGATAGTATTCGTATGCCGGCGTATCTTCATAATGAAGCGGATAGGTTTCATTCAATTTTCCGGATGGACATACTTTTCCAGTCAGAACATTAAGCATCGCAGACGCTCCCGCCTGACCACCAAGATAACCGTGTACAATTCCTTTGACATACGGATACCACGGCATTTCCACGGAAGATCCCGCTGAGAGGACTACAATCACATTTTTGTTTACTGTGGTAAGCTCATTGATCAGTTCATCCTGTGCTACAGGCATATGCATATGGGCACGGTCGAGTCCCTCAGATTCGCTGATCTCGTCAAGTCCTCCGAAAAACAGCACCACATCCGCATTTTTTGCTGCTTCCACGGCTGCTTTTACCATTTTTGCATTTGGTTTTCTGTTTCTGATATAACCCTGTTCACAGGCTGTCATCGTAAGTCCGCTGTCTTTTATCTCCTCTAATATGGACTCCGGCGGCATTGCCGGATTCACTAAGGAAGATCCTGCTCCCTGATATCGCGGAGTCTTTGCAAAGTCTCCGATCACAGCCACTTTTGTCCCCTGTTTTAACGGAAGGATCTGCTCTTCATTTTTTAAAAGGACGATGCTCTCCTCGGCCGCTTTGCGTGCAAGTTTATGATGCGCTTCCTTATTGAAAGTAGTTCCTTTTCCATCCACGGTCGCCTGATGCGTCGCAAAAATGACACGGAGCAGTTCATCTAAGCGCTGATCTAACACACTCTCTTCTAATGTTCCGTTTTTCACGGCATTTACGATATCATGCATTCCGGATTTTCCGGTGCCCGGCATCTCAAGATGACTTCCGTTTTTCACGCCGAGTGCGTGGTCGTTGCTTCCACCCCAGTCGGATACCACATATCCGTCAAAGCCCCATTCATCGACTAAGATTTCCTGTAACATGTGGCGGTTCTCATTGGCATAAACACCGTTTACTTCATTATAAGAAGACATGATCGACTTCGCTTTTCCTTCTTTTACCGCGATCTCAAATCCGGTCGTATAGATCTCGCGGAAGGTTCTCTCATCCACAACGGAATCATTTGCCATACGGCGCAATTCCTGGCTGTTTGCTGCAAAATGCTTCGGGCAGGCTGCGATTCCTTTGCTCTGGATTCCCCTTACATAGGCTGCCGCCATTTTTCCTGCATGGTACGGATCTTCGGAAAAATATTCAAAATTTCTTCCACAGAGCGGGCTTCTCTTGATGTTTAATCCCGGTCCTAAGATCACATTGACATCCATGGTCACGGCTTCCTCTGCTAATGCCGTTCCGATCTCCTCACCTAATGTTTCATCCCAGCTGTTTGCAACCGAGGCTGCGGTCGGAAAACAGGTCGCAGGGAGACTTGCATTTAATCCCAAGTGGTCTCCGGCTCCCGCCTGTCTTCTCAATCCGTGCGGTCCGTCAGACATTGCCATGGACGGGATTCCGTATTTTTCAAAATCCACTGTCTCCCAGGTGTTTTTGCCGGACATCATCAGGGCTTTTTCTTCGAGTGACATCTGTTTTATGATAGATTCGTAATTTAAACTCATGATTGATCCTCTCTTGATTTGTGATCTGCACATCTTTCACTTTCGTAATTTCAGCATAGCACAAACAAAAGATGACGAGGGAGTATTACACAAATGGGGGCATTTTTTGCATAAACTGTCAAAAATGCCCCCGAAGAGCTTTCGCTCTCAATCATGCTCAATCATAGTCATCATAATAGTCATCATCGTAGTCATCATCATCGTAGTCATCATCATCATCCGCAATAACATTCACGGTATATACTACTTTTTTACCCTTTGCCTTACCACTTGTACATGTACAGGTTACCCGTACTGTTCCTGTCTTTTCCGCATAAAACTCAACGTCCGTTCCGGTTGTTTTTCTTTCTGCAAACGAGACAATACTTGTATCACTGATCTCCCATTTTAACTGACTGTTCTTTATTGAGGATCCTTTTTTGACCTCTAAATCAAAATCATCCCATGCTTCTACATATTTGACTGATTCTCCAACCTTTGCCAATGAATAATCACTCTTTTTCTTCGTCACAGTTACAGTTATTGTATCACCATATTTCTTCTTACTCTTTCCCTGTACATAACACCGGATTTTTGCTTTTCCTGGTTTTACGGCAATGAAATCCATTTCATCGCCTGTGCGGTCACGATCCTCAAATTTTACATATTTTTTTCCTGAAATAATTTCCCAGCGGATATAATCGTCCTCAGCATCTATTGGAGTTACTTTCGCTCTGATTTCAAACTCCTTTCCCTGAGAAACCTTTTTTGCCGACTGCGCTATAGAAACCTTCTTCGGTTTCCAGTTATAATCTGCCTGTGCTGAAATGTTTCCTGTACCAATTACCGCCATCACGACCAAAAGTACAATTAAAACCTGTTTTGCTGCTCTCTTCATAAACAAATCCTCCTTTTTTCATGAGAGTTTCTCATTTCTAATTGTTTTGCTTTGTACTTTGATTATATCATGCATTTATTAGAACATTATTAATACGACAAATTTTTTATAATCATTATTGATTTCCATATGTCTGCTTTTATCAAAGCGGCAGTTTTACCTGAAAAACACTCCCACTGCCTGCCTCACTTTTCACTTGGATTTTTCCTCTGTAAAACTTCACAATTTCATAAACCATGGCAAGCCCAAGTCCACTTCCCTCGCCTCCTCGCGATACATCAGTCTGATAAAACCGCCGGAAGATCTTTTCCTGCTCTTCTTCTGCAATTCCTATCCCATCATCCGTTACAGACAAAACAAGTTCCGTTTCTTCTTTCTTTAATTTCACAAAGATATGCCCATTCTCTTTCCCATAACGATAGGCATTGCTGACAAGATTAACGAGAATTCTTGATAAAAGTTCACGATTTCCATAAAACACTGCCTGCTCCGTCTCATAATCAAGCATAATTTCCTTTTCTCTTATCAGCTTCATATCAGAGCAAATAGATGCCACCAGTTCTTCCATATCAACAGCTTCCTCTGCATATTTTCCTGATTTCATTTCCAGTCTGGCAAAGTCCAGCATATGATCAATAAGTTTTGTCATTTTCCGCGCCTGACGCCTGATTACCCGCAAGGCATCTTCATATTCCCCTACGCTTCTTTCTTTTTCAAGTGTATACTCACACTGTGCTGAAATGACAGCCATCGGTGTTCTTAGTTCATGTGAAACGTCAGATGTAAATTGTTGTTCCTTTTCAAATGTACTTTCCAGTCGTTCAAACATCTCATTAAATATATCCGCAAGCTGGTGCAGTTCATCATTCCCTTTTCCAAGATTGATCCTGCATTTCAAATCATTTTCTTCTCCAATCTTTCTTGCAGTCCCAGCTATTTTCTGAATTGGATTTAATGTACGTCCAGCAATAAAATATCCTCCCGCAGATGCTATTACGACCAGAACCGGCAGAAGAACCAGTGCAATCCGCATAATCCCAAAGCTCTGACGCTCTCCCTGTTCCTCTGATACCACTCCACGAAGCCATAATCCGTTAAGTCCTTCTGCTGTGAGTTTCCGGTCAAAAATATAATACCCCGTTCCATCCTTCATTACTTTTTGAATCTCGGAATCCACAAATTCCAGATCTGCCACTTTTGCAGCTATTGGATTTTCTCCATAAATAAGCCTTGACTTTTCATCATACAATCCTGTATAGACTTCATTTACCTTGCTCAGAAAATCGTCGTCAATTTCCAGATACCCTTTCCGGTAATCAATCAAATAATCAATATCCGCATCTGTACGGATTTCATCCATCCCAGAAAAATATTCAATCTCATCCACATTATTTTCCACTGTCTCCACCAGACTATCCTGTATTGTTTTTATCAAAATCTGACGGCTGACGACAAAAATCATCAGATATGCAAATAGTACTATTACCACCAATGCTGCAGTAAACCAGATTGTTATTTTCAGACGGATTGAGAATCTCCCCATATCTTAAATTTCCTCTCTCATTATATATCCTCTTCCACGGACTGTATGAATCAGCTTTTTGTCATATCCATCATCAATTTTTTTTCGAAGATAGCTGATATAAACATCCACTACATTCGTGCCCCCTTCGTAATCAAAATTCCAGACATGATCCTCTATCATCTCACGAGACAGCACACGTCCCTGATTGTACATGAAATATTCCAGCATGGCATATTCTTTAGCCGATAATGTGATCTCTTTTCCCCCCCGCATTACCCTGTGGGAAGTGCAATCCAAAGAAAGATCCGCAATATGCAAAACATTGTCAGTAACTCCGAAAGATCCCCTCATCATTGCGCGCAGACGTGCTGACAACTCTTCAAACGAAAATGGCTTCACAAGATAATCATTTGCTCCACTGTCTAATCCCTTTACTCTGTCCGAAACAGCGTCCTTTGCTGTCAGAAATAGCACCGGTGTTGTCTTTCCCATTCCCCTCAGCGCACGCAGCACTGTAAATCCATCTGCTTTTGGCATCATAATATCAAGAATCACTGCATCATACTCCGTACAGGAAAGGATATCTATTGCTGTCCTGCCATCAAAACAATGATCCACACTGTAACCATCCTCAGTCAGTTTTTGAACAATAATGGCATTTAAATCCTGTTCATCTTCCGCCAAAAAAATTCTCATGTTTGTTTTCTTCTCCTTTGTTTTTTACCGCGTCATTATAATCCCCTTTAAATCCAATTGTTATATAATAAAAGTAACGAAACCAACATTTATAACATTCACGAAAGAAGATATTTCTTGCAGATACTATACAACATTCATTTCTCATATACAACCTGTAAAAATCTTCTTACGCACAAAAATGCCCCCGAAGAGCTTTCGCTCTCCGGGGGCATCCTCTCATCTGTTATCCCTCAATGGATATGTATCGTTTTTCCGGAACTTTCTTTGCTTCTTCCTTCGGGACATCCAGTGTTAAAATACCATTTTCGTATTTTGCGTGGATATCGTTTTCGGTAACACTCTCGCCTACATAGAAGGTACGGCTCATACTTCCGGCGTAACGTTCACGTCTGATGTATTTGTCTTTCTTATCCTTCTCTTCCTTGTCGAGACCCTTCTCAGCGCTGATTGTAAGGTAACCATCGTTTAACTCAAGCTGGATCTCGTCTTTCTTAAATCCTGGAAGATCAACGGCTACTTCGTAACCTTTCTCGGTCTCCTTTACATCTGTCTTCATCATGTTCTTTGCATGTTTACCATACAATGTTTTATCAACATCCGGAATCTCTGGGAATGAGAAATCCATCCAGTCATCAAATAAGTTTTCTCCAAAAATGCTAGGCAGTAACATAAGTCATCTCTCCTTTTTCTACCGGTCCACTTTCTGTGGAACCTCCCATGTTTTTTACCTTTGTTTTGGAACCTCAGACGAAGGAACTCTGGGGAATCATCTTCTCTTTTTGTTCCCTCTTCCTTTGTTCTGACTATGTTATACCACCACTTATTAGCACTGTCAAGAGGTGAGTGCTAATTATTTTGTGAAGATTTTGTGAAGCCTTGATTTTACGGGCTTCACAGGGATTTTTCACTTGCTTTCGCACTCGATTTTCTTGATTTGACCACATTTTTACGACAAATTCTTGGAAAAATATATTCGTCTGATTTTCTTACCACATTTTACGACAACGACTTATGGTTTATACCACAGCAGGTACGGTTTCTGGCAGGTTCATTTTGGACATCTCGTTCTCCACATGAGACTTTTCTGCAATATGATTATAGACATTCATTGTAATCTGTGCATCTGAATGGCCCATCACATACTGCATAACTTTGGGATTGACGTTATTCTCACCCAGTCTGGTACATCCCGTATGACGAAGGGTATGCGATGAAATAGGAGGCATCAGCTCCGGCTCTCTCTTCTCTTCTTCTGCCAGTTTGCTTTCTTTCTTATTATAGGCATTGACAATATTTTTCAGAAAGCTGTTCACTCCCGCCGGCATGATCGGACGCCCATGCTTTGTATTGAAGATGAATCCACTACGTCCACCGATCTCCACATTACTCTGCAAACCAAGCATCAGATTCAGTTCTCTCTGCTTACGGAACGCATCATATACCATCTGTGTCATAGGAATGTCTCTGATTCCTGCATCCGTTTTGGTTTCTGAATCATGGAAACAATATCCTTCATCACCTTCATAATACACAAGCTGTCCACCTACATGAATCTCCCTGTTCTTCATATCCACATCTGACCAGGTTAAGCCGATAGTCTCACTCACTCTCAGGCAAGCTCCAAACATAACCTGCATCATTGGAAGATGAGGCTTATACACATTACTCTGTTCAACAAACTTCAGGAGTTTTTCCTGCTGTTCCAGTGTCAGTGCTTCTTTCTCCTTTGCCGGAGCCCCATAATCTCCAAGTGTTCCAGTTACCGGATTCTTACGGATAATCCCGTCTTCCACTGCCAGTTCAAAACTGGGATTCAATAAACCATAAAGACCTTTGATCGTACTGTGTGCCAGTCCTTCATCTGACAATGAGGAAAAGAACGTCCTTACGTGAGATGTCTTAAAATCTACAACACGAATATTTCCTAAAGTATTTCGTATCCGGTAGTCCCACATACGGATATAATTCTTTTTCGTTCTTTCCTTGATATTCTTTGTTGCCATGTATCGCTCAAACAACGTATTTACAGTCAGCTTCTTGACTGATGCGTCTGTAATAAGCAGATCATCCATATCCTTATTGATCTTCTTTTCCATTTCTCGCAGACTCACCAGATCAGCTGCATAAACCGAATTACGCTTTCCGGTAATTTCATCCTTGTAACGATACTCATAACGTCCATCCGGGCGCTGGTATTCACCTGTTTTTAAATTTCTGCCTTTATTATCTTTTCTTGCCATATCAATCATTCCTTTCACTTCATTTTTCGTTATTCGGAATGATTTTTGTCCTGTCGGTATCAGTCATTTACTGCCTGATATCTGCTCACAGATTAACATAATATTTTATGATTTCCAAGGGTAAATTCCTGCAAAATGCTAATTTTTATTTGCCTTTTTTATAGGAATATTTTTCACTTTTCATTCCGAAGGAAAGTTGTTGTATTTTATCCTCTCATCTTTCATTACACTGCCATTGCATCAATATATTTTTTTATCTTATCCACGTTATAAAGAACACGTCTTCCAACAATCACTCTTGCTTCTGCATAGTCTGCAATTTTCTTTGCAGTTACTTCTCCGCAGGATAACATTGCCATTAATCCTTCAATATCTACCGTCAGACGGTTTTCAGCCTTATACTCTGTTGTTTTTCTCATGATGCACATACCTCCTTTCCTCCGTATTCTTCTGCATCACCTCCCAGACAGCGGTTATGCCCGTTGTCAGTACACTCTACTTTTTGTTTAGACTTCTTACAATGATTTTCCATTCCGTTCGACGTGTTGGCTTCCATTTGTATATGGCGGTGTCAACGTTACAATTGACCTCTATCAGAAATCTTTCTGAATACTGGCAGCTTCTTCTCAAGCATACCAGCCGTTGCCGGAGTATCTTCGGTTTCCACATACTACTCTCTGATACAGCGATGGAATCCTGTGTTACCTTTAAGCCCCGAAAGGCACCCATACAGCTCATTCAATTTTCAATGTTCAACAATCAAAAGTTTTGTAGGTATACATTTTTGTACCTATTTCGATTTAATGCCATTATATCCCCAGTTACTGCTAATGTCAATAGCACTTCATGTGTTTTAGGTTCTTTTTTGTACTCTTTTTCATTGATTTTCTGCCAGCTTGTGTTATAATATGGACAAATAGTTATTCATTTCTTGATTTCACTATCTTTAACGGATGTTTATCAGGACTAATGCAGAGGTGACTTTATGAATTTTAATCTGAAACTAAAAAAAATCCGGACATTCCGGAAAATGACACAAAAAGAACTGTCAGAGAAGATCGGACTGACCGATCAGCATAGAATTGTACAATATGAAAAAGGTGTTCGTGTTCCAAAAAAAGATCTGGTTGATAAAATGGCTAAGGCTCTTGATGTTAATCCTTATACCCTCTATGATACCGCTGGACGTGACGCTTCCGAAATGATGGAACTGCTTTTCTGGCTGGATGAATTTAACCCATCTGCCCTGCATCTGTTTCTACCTCGGAAATTTCCTGGTGAAAAATGCAATGAAGTAGCTGACACTTCCGTTTACTACCATGACAACGATAGTTGGCCTGCTCATGCACCTGTCTGTATGTGGTTTGACTATGGAGTTCTGAATGATTTTCTGAAAGAATGGGTGGTTCGAATGGATGAACTGAAATCCGGTGTGATTACCAGAGATGAATATTTTGAATGGAAAATCAACTGGCCGTATACCTGTGATGATTGTGGAAAACGGAAACCCTCAAAACAGTGGCGGAAATCAAACGAATAGAATTTAGTGAAACTTAGCAAAACTTAAATTCACTGTATTTTTTCTCTTTGCTCAAAAAAGGCACTGCAAACCAATAATTCTATGGTTTTCAGTGCCTTTTGTTCTATACACTAAGTTTCCAATTTGCTGCTTCCGTCTGCAGATCAACCAGCTTACGATATAGACCATTTTTCTTCATAAGCGTATCATGGTTTCCTTTTTCTGCCACAACACCTTTATCCAGAACAACGATCTGATCCGCTGCTTCAATCGTTCTCATCCTATGAGCGATTACCAGAACTGTCTTCCCACTGACTAGTTCAGATATCGCTTCCTGTATCTGTGTTTCACTGTCCACATCTAAAGAAGCAGTTGCTTCATCCAGTAAAATAACAGGTGCATCTTTTAAAAGTGCACGGGCAATGGAAAGACGTTGGCACTCCCCGCCAGAAAGCGTAGAACCATTTTCTCCGATTACCGTCTGATAACCCTGCGGCAATTTTTCGATAAAATCATGACATTTTGCAGCCTTTGCTGCAGCAATAACATCCTCATCACTTGCACCTTTTCGTCCGACACGGATATTTTCCATAATTGTATTATTGAAAAGAACAACATCCTGAAAAACAATCGAAAAATCTTTCATCAATGCGACCGGATCAATTTTTGCGATATCTGCACCACCAAGTGTAATTTTCCCACCATCCACGTCATAGAATTTAGCTGCCAGTTTTGCTATGGTGCTCTTACCACCGCCGGATGGTCCTACTAATGCAGTCACCTGTCCCTGTTTTGCAGTAAAAGATACATCTTTTAAAACTGTTTTTCCTGTTTCATAAGAAAACTTCACATGGTCAAAAATCACATCATATCCTTTGGTGTGATACTCTGTCTGCCCGTTTTCTAACGGATATTCCTGGATTTCTTTCAAGCGTTTTACCTGTAAATTCACACCAAAAAGTTCTGCCATATTCGCCATAGCTCCAGAAAGTGGATCATACAGACGGGAGGCTGCGATCAAATATAGAATATAAGTAAACAGATCAATTTTTTCCTTTAAAATCAGCGAACTTCCCACAACAATAACCGTTGCCAGTCCAAGCCGTAAGACCATCTGACCGGTTGTAAGAAGACTCGCACTGACCATTTCACTGGAAATCTGCGCTTTTTCTGCTGCATCCAATTTCGCATCCAGTTTCTCCAGATAAGTTTTCTCCTGATTACATGCCTTAATATCCTGTACCGTTTCCAGACATTCCTGTATTCCTTCTGACAAATCAATTCTTGTTGTCATATATTTCTTTGCAAGCAGTTCCTGCCACTTGCGTGAAAGAAGAACAATTGCAAATGCCACCGGTGCAACCCACAAAAGAGCAATTCCCATTTTCCAGTTCATAACAAGAAGTACCAGACACACAATACTTGTAGAAATAAGTGCTCCAAAAAATTGCGGAACTGTATGGGAAAACGCATGCTCAAAACTGGCACAGTCGCCCATAATTGTACTTGTCAGATCAGCAAGGTCACGTTCATGGAAAAATCCAAGCGGTAACGTCCTGAGCTTTTCTGCAAGTGTAATGCGTCTACGTTCACTTTCCTCATAGGTACCAATATAGGCTTTTGTATACTGCAGATAATGAAGGACAAAAATAATCACTAAAATGATAATTCCAACAACTGTATATCCTGCAAATCCTGCCACTTTTTCTTCCATTCCAAGAGCCATAGGAAGCATCGTATTTAATACTATTGCAAGTAGGGCAACCGGGAGCATCAGACTGATATTTGCCAGTACAGAATAAACAATTGCTTTAAAAAGATCCTTTGCACCCTGGACACTCAGAGCGTATTTTTTCTGTAATCTGTTAATCATGATTTTCCTCCTTTCTCACAGTCGTTCCAACCTTCCAGATAATCTGTGTCTGATATTCTTTCCACATGGATGCGTAGACACCATTCTGTTTCAGCAATTCATCATGATTGCCTCGTTCTATTATTTTTCCATCACCAAAGACCAGAATCATATCTGCATCCTGAATCGTGGACAGACGATGTGCAATCATAAGTACTGTTTTTCCGCTGGTCAGTCCTTCAAAGGCAAGCTGGATCTGATGCTCATTTTCCGCATCTGCAAAAGCTGTCGCTTCATCAAGTATAATAATTGGTGCATCTTTCAGAATTGCACGTGCTAATGCAATCCGCTGATTTTCACCACCCGACAGATAGGTTCCTCCACTTCCAACTATAGTATCCAAACCATTTGGAAGTCTCTCTATGATATCCTGACATTGTGCTGCTTCTGCCGCTCTCATCACTTCTTCACGTGTGGCATCTGGCCTGGAAGCTCTAATATTTTCAAGTAAGGTATCATTGAAAAGACGGGTGTTCTGGAACACAAATGCAATCTGATCCATGAGGTCATTTTTAGCAATCTCACGAACATCCACACCACCCACTAAGACGTCTCCTTCCTGCACATCATAAAAACGTGGAATCAGACTGGCCGCTGTAGATTTGCCACTACCGGAAGCTCCGACTAATGCAATTTTCTTACCATCAGGGACTTCGAAGCTTACATGATACAATGCTTTTTTCTTAGCACCTGGATAAGTAAAAGAAACATCCTCGAATACAACAGAAGCATCCTTTGGCTGTTTTTGTGTATTTGATTCTTTAAGCGGTTTTTCCTGCAAAATTGCTTCTATTCTGCTTACTGCACTTTTTGCCGCCATTAACTGTTCGCTTGCAAACATGATTCGATTCATCATTGTTGTACAAACTGGCGTAAACAGACTGTAAAACAGGAAATCTAAAAACAGTTTCTGACGATCCGCCTGTCCACTTGCTGCCGAAAAAAGCATCAGTGCAGTCGGGATCAACAAAATAAAAGTTCCATTTAAAGTAATGTTAAATCCCGTCAATGGGATACGACAGCAGATTGCATATCCACTGGCATATTTTTTGTATTCTTCAATCGCTGCATGAAAGTTTTTGAATGAGTAAATGGTTTGCTGGAATACCTTTACAACCGGGATTCCACGAACGAATTCTACCGCTTCTTTATTCATATTTTCCAGTGCGGTCATGTATCCCGACATAAAATCGGCATTATCTCCACCCATCATTTTCTTTAAGAAAAATACACTGATTGCCAGTGGAATCAAACAACAGATTCCAAGTCTCCAGTCAAAGACAAACAACAAACTGATGACTGCAACCGGCATAACAACTGCACCGGTCAGATCCGGCAACTGATGTGCCAGAAACCCTTCGGTCAGTCCAGCATTGTCATCAATAATTTTCCGAAGTCTGCCACTGGCATTCTGACTGAAATATCCAAGCGGTAACGTGACAATATGGTGCATTGCCTCTTTTTTCATATTGGTAGCTGTACGAAATGCTGCCAGATGCGAACAACATAATGCTACAAAATATAATAAAATACTAAGTAACGAAAATGCTACTGCAAGCCACGCATAATGCCCACTGGAAGCTGCCAGTGACAAATCTCCCTTTTTCATCGCATACAAGATATCCCGAATCACAAACCAGATACAGACAAATGGAATAATAGAAAGCACCGTGGATATTCCTGCCAGAATGCAGCTGGCAATAGTCAACCAATGACGTTTCCCTGCAAATCCCCACATCCGGGATAACTCGGCATTTTTCTTTTTGCTCATGACCTTATATCCTCCTCAAAAAGCCGGTGGCATCAGAATCTCTCCGATTTCCACCGACTCAAATTTATTTTCACTATTCAGACAGATTCTCTTTACAGAATAACTGTATACAGTTCTCAACATCGGCTTTCGTATAGTCAACAGAAATTCCTGCTGCCAGCCAATAAGCATATTCACCTGCATCATATTTTTCCAATGCATCCAGGTCACTTCCATATCTGAACTCAATGTGCCATGTAGTTTTCATCGTATCCGGAGCGATACAGAAATAGGTAAACTCGCCGGAATCAGCATCATCACTTTCGTAGATGTACAGACCACGCGTTTCTTCCATACCTACGTAATGATAAGAATGACTGAATACATCATTCCCCTCTTCATCCACACCAGATATTGTTGTTCCGTCAAACGTGAACTGATCTATATTCTGTAAAAATTCACAGTCGTATGCCATATTTCCATCCTTGTAGGTTTCCACTGCTTCTTCACCGGTGACTGTTCCAGTTACCATAGAAGACATTTTTTCAACAGCCGCCTGAGCATTATCCTCTCCTACAATTGCAGCACTGTCATCGAGCCACAGCTGATCGTATTCATCTGCCAGAATAACCGGCCACAGTTCCTGATAAGTACCTTTCAGATCGCATAAAAGCTGATCTGCTGCATCCTGATTCTCATCAGTTTCACTTTCCTTCTGTACGCTTGTAGTCTGTTCTTCTGTAGCACTGTTTTCTGTTTGCTTTGTTTCAGATGTGCTACTGCTTGTATTTCCACATCCCGTCAATAAAGAAATAGACAAAGTTGCTGCTAAAAACAAACTTGTTAATAATTTTCTCTGTTTCATTATAATCCTCCTAAATAAAAAATATGCATTAGTTAGTATTATCTAACCAATACATATTTTATCTGGTACTAATATGAAACTCAATGACCTGGCAGACTAGTTTCTATCCAATCAGACATTCTTTTTATACTCCGTTGGTGTCATTCCATATTCACCTCGAAATGCCGAAGTAAATTTATTGGGATTTGTATATCCGATTTCTGTTGCGATTTCACCTACAGATAAATTCCCCTCCCGTAATAATTTTTCAGCAATTTGTAAACGATAAGTCCGGAGATACGCATAAACAGGTGCACCATACATTCCCTTAAAACAACGTTTCATTGCCGTAGGTGATATTTCAAAACGCTCTGCCAACTCCTCAATTGTATAATGTTCTTTGATATGTCCTACAATAAAATCATGAATCTGTCTGGTACAGTTCCTTTGCGATTTTGAGAAATAAACATAGTCGTTCTTAATCCTGTCAAAATCCATTTCTGTTAGTATCAATAAAAGCTCCAGAAGCTTTATTCTGATATAACTAGGCTTTATATGTTCCTGAACAGTATATAATTCCGAAAATATATGTTGGACAGTTTCATTTGCACGAACCATATAAAAATCCTGTTTTCCTGCAAACTCTGAAATTCGAGTAAGATTAATAGAAAGAAGTTTCAAGATTCTTCTCATCTCATCTGTAATTTCTTCCAACTCAATCGTTATCGTTATCCCATGATAATGGGAAGTAGGAAATGTTGATGTATGTGATTTCTTATGCAAGGTACAAATGGATAAATTTCCCGCTGCCATATAGCAATAACTACGCTCTCCAAACGCACACTCACACCGCCCCTCCCGACAATAATTAATTTCAATAAATCCAGGACGTGGACTCTGCATCTTATTACAATATTCCATATGCATATCATTATAGACCAGCTCCATTCCTGGAAATGTCTGATATACGGCGATATCTCCTGTACCACTTTCATTCTCAAGATGAAATCTTGAACATATAGCATCTTCTTTTTTTCTCCGGACAGAAGATCCATATAAATCAACACTTCTGAAATCCGATTCCACTTCCGAAGACGCAAAAAGTATATCTCCAGCAACCTTATATGGATTGTCCTCTGTTGTTACTGTTCTCATATTACACCTGTCCACTTTCTTCCGCTGCTTTTTTTACTTTTGTCTCCTCTTTCATAAAACATCATAGCTTATCTCCTTCAGCAATTAGTTTTATCTAACTTTCTCATATAAAAAAATGTTACCTTATAAAGCTCCAGTCCCTACAATAGGTAACATCGTTTGAGTTTCTATACTCTTTCAGTGTAACACCGTTAGGACTGACTGACAAGAAAATATAGAAATTCATTATAGCAAATAAATTCGATTTATTGTTCAATAGCCAACATTCTTATTATTCAAATATATTCTAATCAGAACAGCCCCTACATTTATGACAAAAATCACAAACAGCAGATTAAATGGCAAATATTCCCGTATCAAGTTTCCTAATACCGCAATAAAGGAAAAGCTGGCTATCAAAACCATTTTATAAATATCATCCCATATCTTTCGATACCGTTCAATTCCGCCCCATACAAGAAATACACCCCCGACAATTCCCGCCATAATCACAGCACTTGAAAATATTCGTTCAAAAACTACCTCTCCCGTAGAATATCCCATATAATCCAGCTGTTCAAACCATATCGCATACTTTCTGCACCAATTAACTGGCAACATAATCAGTTGCATTAAATCCCTTTGAAATGCTCCATTCTGAATAAGTGAAAAGAATATGACACAAAGATATCCCCAAGCCCAGAAAAACTGTATTTCTTTCATATCCTCCATTTCCGATTTTGCTTTTCTCCTGGCTTTTTGTATCTCCATATCTGCCCGTTTCTTTTCCCTTTCAGCCTGATACTCTGCCTGTCTTGCCTGTTTTTCTGCTTCTTCCTGTTTTTGCTGTGCCTGTTCAACCGCTTTCACCGACGATTGGTTCACCTGTGTCTGTAATTTAGAGTTCTGGTCCCGAACGTCTTTTATTTCTTCTTCGAGCTGCTCTTGCTCGTTCCTGCTCATTAAGCCATTTCTGTTTCTCAGATCGTCGTTGCTCTGCTGAAGCGACTGATTCAGCTTCTGCGTTTCGGACAGTTCGGTTGTCAGACGCTGAATTTCTACGGTTGATTTCCGAATTTCTTCTCGCAATCTCTGCCTGTCGGATAAGATTGTCTGTTTCTCTTCTTCCAGTGTCTGTATCTGCTTTTTCTGTGTTCGCATGAACTCTTTCGCTTTTTCGAAACTTTGTACGAGAATATCCCTCTCCACTTTGAGCTTGATCGGTGATTCCTCTGGTGTCTGTGATGGCTGCGTCAAGCTCTCTGTAATAGTTGCTGAGTTCTTCGTTTGCTCTGCTGTCTCTGTCGGCTGCAACTCTGGATTTTTCCCTATTTCCATTAAATTCATTCTCCAAGCCCTCCTTGCTGATGTCCAGATGGAATGTTTTGGATAGATTGCTGTCACGCACTTTCTTTCCATCCTGATTCTGGAATGTGATGTGCTTCCGTTTCTCTGTCCAATTTACGTTCCACCCGAACTGCTTCATTTTTTCTATAAACTTTTCTTTGCTGATACAATTTTCCAGTGCCTTTAACACTGCCATTGCACAATCCGCTACAAAGCTGTCCCTTACCTGTTGCCGGAACAGGTTATATTTATCCTTGTTCCATGCAATAACTTCGCCTTTTTCGATTTCACTGCCGTCAAAGTGTTTTCCTTTTTCTGCAATGGTCAATCCACGTTCCCGGCACATTTGATTGGTAAGCTGTTTCATACATTCCAGATCCTTTTTGGTGTTATGCAGCTTTCTCCCATCTTCATAACTTACTGAATTGGTAACCAGATGGCAGTGGATATGGTTTTTATCCTTATGCACAGCCACTAAGGTCTGGAATCCACTGAACCATTTTTCTGCAAACTCTTTTCCAAATTCAAACGCCTGCTCCGGGGTGATCTGCTCATCTTTATGCCAGGAAATAATGTTGTGGGCATACATTCTCCCGGTATCTTTATTCCACATCTTCTTTTCTTCCAGAAAGGTTCTGTACACCAGATCATAGTCAATCTCATCATGGCGATACGGGCCTGTTACATAGGTAAGCAGTTCGCTGGTCTTGTCCTGTCGCAATACATATTCGATGCAGTTTCTCATTGCTCCATGTGTATTTGTCCGCTTATTAATCGTCTTATTAACTGCCATATCCTCTCACTCTCCTTCCGATACTTGAGAATATTTTTGTTGAGGAAATACAACATACTGTCATTTGGAACTTCTCCATCTGTATGCAGCTTTCTTGCAATCTGATTGATATTTGTAGTAGCTCCCCGAAGCTGACTGAGAATATCTGCAAACATCTGGTTCAATCTTTTTAATTCTTCCACTTCCTCTGTAGAAGCTATCTTCAAATCTGCGATTGCTTTTATTACAACTTCCTGCTGTGTTCTTCCTGATTCTTTAACCTTGCTCTGAAACAGATCGTATTCCTCTTTATTCATCCGTATGGTTACTGTATAATTTCGTTTTCTCATAGGCATTCGTCTCCTTTCTTTGCTTGATTTTTATTCTTTATTAACAGACAAATCATTCTGACCGATAAATTAACAACGGGATTCCATAAGGGGCAACGCCCCTTTGGTGGGTGCAGGGTGAAACCCTAGTCAATCAGTAAGTGTTCTGTAGAAATGTCCGGTGGACATTTCGCAGGAATACTTACGCCATTGACGTGCCGGGGTTCCAAGGGGCAGAGCCCTCTGGCAAGTTTAGGAACAGCCCAAAGGCTGGCTCCGGTGCAGAGTGGCTTGCCACTTTGCGAAACTTGCCTGTCATCTCCCCACTACTGAAGCAACACTAGCCAAGCAACATTTTCCCCACTGCATTATCAAATCTAAATGGAGATGACAGTGGTTTTGTGGTGCAGGGACAGACTGTGGAAGAAATAGAAAAGCTCCCATTTCGATAGATTTTCTCTTTCTGAAACAGACTGTTCATGCATCACTCCGATGCGAAGTATCGGACAATCATGTGCCGTATCCGGCACTCTATTCTTTTCTTCGCCTTGCTTGTTCAATCCACCCATCTGCCAACGCTTTTCTGTTATATTTTCCTGTTATTTCTGTCTTTCTTTTTCTGGATCTCTTTCCATTTCTGCTAAAAGACATAAAAATAGCAGTCATAAACATTTCTCCAATTTATAATGTCTGAAATGTCACCACTGCCATTATCTTTTTCTGCTATTCTGTTTTTGTAAAGCTAGTCCTTACTGTCAGTCTGTTTTCCTGTTACTGCTATTCCATAACCATCTAAAAACTGTCCGCAAAATCCAATGCTGCATCCATATCAGCTTCTTTTTCCCAATCCAGATTATCCTCCATAATCTCTCCATCCGTTTTCTCCATTGTCAGTGTTCTGTCCGGCAGATCACTTTCTCCTACCAATTCTTTTACAAACGGTACAAGCATTTCCATCAGATTCTTCGCTATAGCCATCGGGACGGATTCTTTCACTCCATCCCTGACAGCTGTTTCCACTCTTTCCAGAAAAGCATCTTCCTTTTCTCTGGTTTCCAGATACGGATCTGCTTCATTCCTGTACTCTCTGGAAAAATAATCATTCAACGCCACTACAACTGCTCTGGTGTACGATTTATATTTCTCCCTGTCCATTGTCTGCAAATATTCCCATGCCTTTCTGTCTTGTTCATCACAAAGATTCAAACGGATATTTGTATTGATGATTTTCCGTTCTTTTCTCATACAAGCATCCCTCCGTTTCTCTGGATTTTCCTTACGGTCATTGCTTCATAACCTTTCGCTGTGGCACAGATGTCCCGTACAATCGTTACCCGGCTCTTGTCATATTCTCCAAAATTCTGAATCATACAGCCGCCACCGCCGACCACATACAGACGCATCAGTTCTGGATTATATTCCCGTTCCCTCAGCTTATGGAAGATTTCTTTCGTATAATCCCCGGCTGCTTTGCGAATGACTGAAAGATATTTTTCACCAATGTCTGCTGTCCCGGTACGGATCACCTGCTCAATCACCAACTCGTCCACCACCGTTCCCAGTTCTTTCAGCAGGGATTCCCTGACAGCAAGCACACACTGGTGTGTTCCATATTTCTCTGTAAAACATTTCTTCTCTAATGGACGTGAATTATTGATATACATGATATTCATAGTTCCATTTCCAATATCTGCCAGCATATTGATGCCTTTAAAATCCTGTAAGCGGTAAAAGGCTGCTGCAAATCCCTGTGGGTAAATGTCTGCTCCTGCAAACTCCACATGATATTCTTTATTGCGGAATGTAAAATCTACACATTCATTCTGGAGAAGATATTTCTGGAAATCTTCTTTCTGTGTAGCTACCCAGGTAAGGGGAAGTCCGGCTGCAATGTGTACCTTTGCCCGGTTCATTCCTTTCCCATCCAGTTCCCTTGCGATAGCCGCCAACGTCAGCACATAATAATCCTCGTCCTGTGTTTTCTCTGCACAGAACTCCTTGTGTTCCTCTCCGATCTGGTAATACATGCCATTGTAAACAAGAAGATTATTCTGAAAGATTGGCTCCTTATCATATCTGGCTACACCGGATGGAAAGCATCTGGTGGCTGTTTTCATGTTTCCATACCCATGATCAATCCCGATCACCATAACTATCTCATTATTGTTGTTTTTCATCATTCTCATAATCATACCTCATACTTTCTTAACTTTTATTTTTGGCTTTCTCCCAAATTCGGGAAAAACTTATATTTGTATCAGCTAAAATGTTGATACATAAAAGGGCAGTCAGTGTAAAAAAAGCAAAATTTTATGTACTCTGGCAGCTATCTTTATTATTTCTCCTACTCCGGTAACATTTCTTTTTGCTTATTTTGCCCTAAATGCCCTTAATTCCCTGATTCATATTTAATTGTAACTGTTTATAATCTGTATCTGTTTCTTCAAAAGGTATTCTTTCTTCTGGATCTACAGGACAAAAATCTTCTTCCTTAACTGCAATATCCTGATAATAGAACTCACCATTGTACTGCTTCAGAAGGAAACCTTTATCCGTCATATTCCTGAAAAAATTGGATTTACCATGCCCCTGTCTGCCATTCTCTTTGCAGTATTCCTCATACATATGGAACACTTCACTTCGTTTCAGACGTTTTCCTTTGGCACGCACCAATGACTCATCAATAAAAGCACAGATACTGTCAGACGACCGTTGTACCTCTCTTACACATTCTTTGCTGTGCTCGCTCTCCGTAAACTTTCCCTGTTCATACAGTTTTTTCAGTGCAATCATCGCCATATGAATTGCATAATCGGATTCTGCCTGTACCTTTTCCTTTAAGTGCAGATCTTTTTCACCGCTTTTTACTACCCGGTTCATATCAAGGATCAATAATCTACGGTAAAAAGCATCTGACTTATCCTCAAGATTCTGGGGCATTTCATTGGTAGAAAAAAGTAGCTTTGCATAAGAGTGGAAATGAATCGCATCCTGTCCCTTTTTTTCGTAGATCAGTGTATCTTCACCAACAGCTTTCTTTAATACATCTGTGTTTTCCATTGCCTTACATGGAATATCCGCACAGGCATTTAACAGCTTTCCGTACATTCCAGTCGCATAGAATCGTTTGTTCAGATCTTGTAGAGAAATACTGGACATATTGGTGATTCCAACTACATGCTGGATCAGTGATACTGCCACTGACTTTCCGGTTCCACCATTTCCTTTCAGTGTAAGGAATTTCTGAAACTGCGTGTCCTGTGTCATGCAATAGCCAAAATACTCCCAGAATGTCTGCTGTTCTTCTTTGTTAGGAAGAGACGATGCCAGATACTTTTTAATATTTTCTCCACCTTGTAACACCTGCTCACAATCCTCTGGATAATAGGGAAATGGAATCTGATTGATTGTCAGATAATCCGGATTGTGTTCCAGCATTTCACCCGTAACCGGATCATAATATCCATTTTTGAAATTAATCCACCGCACAGGCTGTTTATTTAGTTCATATGCCTCTCGGTGAACTTTTGGCTGTGTGATCAGTAGATTATAGATTCTTTTGATCACTCCACTCTGTACCTGATCTCGATAGATCAGCTTCTGGATACGGTATTTCATTCTTACCCCATCATGGTCTTCCAGGAAAACGCCGTGTTCATAATAATAAGGTGTGATTCCCACCACAAAAAACTGAACATTTTCCACCAGGTAATCTACAATCTCCATGTCCCGAACACCTTTCACATTTCCTTTTGCATCAAATAAGTGAAACCGGCTCAGTTCCGGTTCTTCTTTTGGATCTCGCTCAAACCGAAGAATATACTGTTCCAGTAATATCTCAACTTCTTTCTGATTATCCAGTTTGCCAAGATACTCTTTCTCTTTGAACAACTGCCAGCCTGCTTTTCCATCAAGACCAACGTCTTTGAAAAATGTCTGTAACTTATCATTCATCCACTTCACCGTACAGGCAGTCACATAATGATAGGCACTCTGACAGCTTCCAGTAAACTGAATAGATCTCATTTCCTCTATAAATGAATCTGCACTGAAATAATATCCGTCATCTTCCTGCACCAGACAGATTGCCTGATATCCTGACATTACAATATTCAACGCTATATCCTGATTGTCCACCAGAAAGATATAGGTCTGTGCTGTCCCTTCTGGATTGGTTTCCATATAATGCTTCAAAAACTTCTTGTTCAAACTTATCACTTCCTTTCAGGCAAAGAAAAAGACGCAAGCCATATCTTATGACTCACGCCTTACTTCGCTCACAATATTCTATTTTTATCAGTTACCCGCCAGATTGATTACTGGCATTCCTCATACATAAATCAATTCTTTAAGGATAATCTCTTCCGCAATTGCTCTGTGCTGATTAGCAGCTCTTACCCATGCCATTTGATCTACTTCTTTGTCTGGCAATGGTTCTTTTTCTTCCAACTGCTTCAGGATCACTTCTTCCCGTTCTCTGGCTGCCTTATCTACTTCCAGAAGATGCTCTCCAATGGTGTCCTGCAGAAGCATCACCTGATAGGTTGAATTTCGATGATTCTTCAGATAATCTCTGCGAAGAAAACCATACTTGCCAAGTTGCTCCATCTGCTCACCGGATTTATAGGTGAGATTCGGGATCAGATATCCATTTACATTTGTATACGTTAATTTCATTTTATTAGCACTCTCCATTTCTCATCATTTTTTGACCACAAATTTACGACATTTACGACAAATCTGACACTGCTTTACAATACCAGACAAAATGACTGATGCCCCAGAAAGCCTGTAAAACAGCCACTTTCGGGATACACAAGGCAGGACAAAAATCGACTTCCATTATCAAGAGGTGAGTGCTAATTTTTTTGTGAACTTTTTGTGAAATCATATTTTAGCTGATATTTTTATCAAAAAAGTCCATTATATCTCGCTTTTCAAACGTTATTCCGTTGTTTCCGAATCCCCAAAATCCAGTATCTAAGCACCGGGATCCGACGTATCACTTCATATAATAAGATTGAAACCACAAATCCACCCACCAATTCAATACCATAGACTACAGTCAATGGCAGCTCCTTTCCAGCCAGAAGATAATTGATCACTAAAAGTACCGGGATATGTAATACATAGATACCGAAACAGCATTTTCTCATATAATTCGTAAAATTATTGGAAAAATCAAGCCATTTTGGACCTGCACCAAGCACGAGCAAAACCATAAAAAATGCATACAGGTTTAAATCCCATCTTGACAGTACATCTTTGTCCGTATATGCCATTCCATAACATCTTACGATATAAAATATGCCGCTTACAGCTGCACAAATGCCCAATAGGAGCACTGCATTTTTTATTTTTTCCATGACACTTTCATTCGAAAACAGGTAATATCCGGCTAAAAATGCCGGAATATAAATGCCGTTCCGGTAGAACGTGATAAGCAGCGTTGCATTTTCCTGCAATTTTCCGGATCAGAAGCAGAAATAGTGCTGCCACAAACAATACATGGCAAAACCACAGTGCCCCGATACCACAGCATAAGATGATAATGACTCTCACAAAAGCCGGTACACTCTCCGGCATATTGCCACGCGCAGTGTGAAGATAGATCACATATCCACCGAGCCAGCCAAATGCCAGAACACCAAGTGTCGACGGCGCCAGAATCTTATCCACCCTCTCTTTCAAAAACTGTCTTTCTGTTCTCTTTTCCAGTGCATATCTTGCACTGATTCCGGCGACCACAAACAGCAGTAACATAAACCACGGGTATACAAAATACTGGTAAATCCCCGCAAATGTAACTGCTCCTTCATACGGTTTTAAACCGGCAAACATCGCCTCGGTTCCAATATTATTGTAATAAAAATAAACATGAAAGATCACAACAAAAAAAATCGTCAGAAACCGGATATTATCCAGATAATGTTTTCTCATAAAAATCTCCATTTCCTCCTGCAGTGTTTTCCTCACTTTTTTGTGTCTTAGTTCTTATCCTTTTGATTTGCCATTTTTAATGCCTGCTGCACGAAATCTATCATATCATCTGCTTTGACCAGGGCAATCCCCTGTGCTTCATCACCTAACACCATGATCGTATCTCCCGCTTTGATCTGAAAAACTTCTCTCGCCTTCTTTGGCAGAACGATCTGTCCTCTCGCTCCGACTGTAACCGTTCCAAACATATGCTTCCCTTTTGGCGGAAGTGGAAGACTTTTATTTTTTTCCTCATAATGCAGCATATCCTCCAACGCCACACCAAATGCTTCTGCCATCCTGTCACAGGCGATCACATCCGGAATACTCTCCCCAGATTCCCATTTTGAGACCGTCTGTCTGCTCGTTTCCGTCAGTTCCGCTAACTGCTCCTGTGACATTCCTGCCCGTTTTCTAAGTAACTGTATATTATCTGAAAGCATGTTTTTCCTCCCATCTCCTCTCGTGTTCTCATACATTTCATACTTTTCATACTTTATTGTAAACATACGAAACATCATTTTCCAGCAAAAGATATAACAAAAAGAGACCACATATGTTATTTTTTTTAACATGGGTGATCTCCTGAAACATGTTTTGTTTTTCCTCTGCTTCACTATACAATACCGTTGTAAAAACCAATGTCCAAAGTAGGAAAAATTTGAGTAAATTCCGACACTTATTTTATGCAGTTCTATCTTTATGAGATTTCATCAACATCATAATACTTAAAATCCCGGAAGCAGGCACTTCCTCCTGTTTCCTCTGCCGCATAGCAGAACAGACCAAACCGGCAACCAGTAAAATGATCCAGTTTGAAGTACAGCTTATGCACGTTTCCGATGGGTAGCCAGTCTCCCTTATTTACCCGGTAATAGCAGCGTGCTTCATCCTTCATGTTACAGAAATCTGCTTCAAGACGAAAATCCATCTGATGTGATTCAACAACAGTTCCTTCCGTCATATCCAATATACCATCTTCTTTTTTATCCAGCATAAGGACTTCATATTTTCCATGATGTTTTGTAATGCCAACTGCAGCATAACAGCCCTGCAACGCACACAAACCTGCGACATCGCCCTCTTTCAATGCAGAAGCATCAACAGTAACCTCAGCTGCGCAGGACGGATAACTCATCCTTTGCGTAAGCGTATTTACTGCCTGTGTAAGCTCTGTACAAACTTCCCGTGTTGTAATTGTATAGGTTCCCTGCAATGCATCCAGATGATAGTACCGTGGATCTGGATCATGATTAAACTGCCAGCGCGGAAGCAGCCCATTACAGAAATCATCACTTCCCACTAATGGCTGATAAATATATCCTGGTCTGGTACTGTGAACCTCTATTTCTTCCGGCACATGTCCGTTCTGTCCAAAAAACGGAAAATGATCCTTCCAGGTAACCGGAAGCAGAATAGGAATCCGTCCAACTGCTCCGGAATCCTGAAACAGCATTGCATACCACTTTCCATCCGGCGTATCCACTATTCCTCCCTGTGCCACGCCCTGCCCACAATATCCACGATCATCACAAAGTACATCTCCACCCGTGAATTCTCCTTCCAGAGAATCACTGTAAAAGCATGCTTCCGTCCGCATCCAGCGGTCTCTCAGGGAATGAACCAGAAAAATATAATAATAGCCGTTTATTTTTTGAATATGAGAACCCTCATAGCCTAGCTCCGGGTTCTTATGATCACTGACTAAAAGACGATGTAATCCGTCCTTCTTTGGTGCAGTCAAATCTTCATTCAATTCTGTAATCCAGATTTCATCATTTCCATATACAATATAGTTTCTGCCATCCTCATCAAATAATAAAGAGCCGTCATGATAAAAGCCTTCTATCAGCTGCTTTTTCCATGGACCATCTATTTTTTCCGAAGTATACAAATAAGTCTTACGGGTATCATTTGCCACAAAGCAGATATAAAATCGGCCTTCATGATAGCGCAGGGAAGCTGCCCACATGCCCTGTCCGTAAATATTCTGACCGCTTTTCAGTTGCTGCGCATCCGTATGATCCAACGTCTCATAGACATAAGTCACATGCTCCCAGTGCACCAGATCAAAAGACTGCAGAATCTCACAGCCCGGCATAAAGTGCATGGTTGTGGATACCATATAATAGGTGTCTTCTACGCGGATCACGTCCAGATCTGGATAATCCAATCTTGTTATAGGATTTACATTCATTGTTTATTCCTTTCTGTTTTATCTCCATATTCTTTCTTTGTTCTATTCTATTTTTACTATTTTATCTTTGTTTCTTATCCGTCTGCCTTTTCAACTCTTCTCTGCCCCATTTCACTATTGCTAATATCACAATCTCACAGTAAAATATAATAATCGAAAACGATCCTGCACCATGTTATTCATCAGAAATTTCCGGTTTGCACAGATTTACCGGGAATAAACAGAAGGAGACCAGCATGAAGGGAAACCGCAAACTATTAAAAGAAGTGCTTAAAGAAATTCGCCATGATATGACCAATGAGGAGGTTCTGAATCTGCTTGCCGTCAAAGCCTTTGATCCATTCCCTTTTATCCTGCTTAATCTCGTGCTGTCCTGTGTAGCTGCGATTCAGGCACCTCTTATCATGATGAGTCAGAACCGGCAAGAAGAAAAAGATCGCCAACGTGCTGAAAATGACTATAAGGTTAATCTCAAAACTGAGATCATGATTGAAGATCTCTATACATTAACAGTAGTATGCTTTTTAGTTGTACGTAAAATGATATGCCCTAGCACCATGACTCTTTAATGACACACTAAGGCTCTTTGGCTCTTCCACGTGCTCTCCGCTCCAAAGCTCCGTTCCATTTACTCCATCATAAATCTCCAGATCAGCAAGCGGTATGGATATGTCACTGTCTTTATCACCCAGATTAAATACCGCGACATAATATCCACCCTTTGTATCTGCTGCAATCCACAATGCATGCTCTATACCATCGATTTCACGTCTCCACACCTGATGCGAATGCCGTGCATTTGCATGCATGGCAAGTATTTCAGAATTGGTTACCAGATTCATAGTGAATTCGTCAAACCCTGTCAGCTCTCCTCCCAGCATCAAAGGAGAACGCATGATACTCCAGAGTGTCAGCATGGTGATCTGCTCATCCTGTGTGAAATTCGTCCAGTTATTCACATCATATACCTGCCGTATCGGTCCGACCGGAAGCATATCGGCATCCGGCCAGTGCCCTGCACCTGCATGGGTGCACCATTTTTCTGCTCTTGAAAACATATCATATAACAGTTCCCACTTATCCCAGAAATCATCGGTGATTCTCCACATATTGGAAATCTGCTTATAAAGCTCTGCCTTTTCTAAAAGAGCAGGTCCCGGCGACAGACTTAAAACCATGGGTCTTCCGCAACCATGCAATGCTTTGCTCAGCATAATCAGTTCGGATTCCTCATGTGGCAGTTCCCGTGCAATATCATCACATTTAATAAAATCCACACCCCAGGAAGCATATAATTCAAAAATACTGTTATAGTATTCCCGTGCCCCGTCTTTCTCAGGATCTACACCATACATATCCGTATTCCAGGCACAGATACTGTTTGTTTTGGCAATTTCCCGGGCATGTCTGTCACTGTTCATGATTTTTGTGTTCTGATGTACAGCCTGTCGTGGAATCCCTCTCATAATATGAATGCCGAACTTCAATCCAAGAGAATGGACATATTCTGCCAATGGTCCAAAGCCCGCACCGTTTGCTGCGGAAGGAAAACGATTTACTGCGGGAAGCAGTCTTCCATACTCATCCATTACTACATCCGCAAAAGGATGATACTCATTGGTTGCAGCATAAGGCTCATACCATTGGATATCCACCACAATATATTCCCAACCGTACTCCTTCAGATGCTCAGCCATAAATTCAGCGTTCCTTCGTACGATATCTTCTGTAACAGCCGCTCCATAACAATCCCAGCTGTTCCACCCCATAGGTGCGGTTTTCATCTTCATCTGTTTTATACCCTCTCGATATCCTGTTAATTCTGTCCGTAATATGCATTTGCACCATGCTTACGGAAATAATGCTTATCCTGTAATTCCTGCGGAGCAGGTGCTACCTGCGGATGAATCAGCTCGGTTCGATATGGGAATAACTCATATCTTCAAAGTTAATGGAAATAAACTGCATCGGACTGACACCGGACTCTGTAAGCTCCTGTTTAATCAGCTCCAGCATGACCGACTTTCCGCAGCGGCGGATACCGGTCATAACCTTGATCAGCTCCGTTCCACTTCGGTCCGCGTTGAGCAAAGGTCCACCGGACCTTTAGCGCCCTTGGAAAGTAAGACAACCGTCTCGACATTCCCCTGAACATTTATTTTATACTGCATAGCGAAAGTATGCAATAGGTTTTCAAAGTGGGGTAATGGTTTTATCCCCATAAAAAGTGGTTGACTAAATGTATTTTAGAATTTTTCTATATAAATCCCACAGCCTCGGTCCACAAAAACCACCCAAAGCACTCAACCCACGATGCTCATGAACATCTCTATCTTCAACCTCAAAGAGCCTATGGAAATCATCTCCCTCACCTACATAAACTGATTTGTCATAATTAAGAAAAGTAGACTTGCCACTAAATTGGTCACCTGTGATATCTATAATAATATATTTGTCTACCATCAGCCATGCATGAGATTGTCCGTTTCCATCCGGTTTACCCCAATATGTTCCACAAACATAATCTGTTTTGATACCTTTATCCAATAAATACTGAGCTAACAAATCACTCGTATCTCCGCAGCAAGCACGTGGAAATCTGCGATATATGCTGTCGTTATCAAACTCCCCTGCTTCCAAAGCCAAGTCAATCGCTCTTCGAAATTGGGTTGCGAACTGTTCAATTTCCTTCATCATACGCTCCTTTAACAAAACCGCTTTTGCGAAAAAGTATTCTTTCGCCAAAATGTATATCTCCCGTTCTCCAAAGCCTATCCCCTGGGGTAAACCTCCTGATATATCATCACTCTGCGGAAACAGAAACACACATCTATTTTATTCAGGCGATACCACATTGAGACCCCGCAAGAAAACGATAGTTAATTTCCACTCTTTGCTTACGATCTTTGCCGGTTCCCTCTGCCTGATATACATAAATACTATCAATCAGCTCCACCAGCATAGAACGGTTCAGTTCTGTTACTGTTTCATACTTACGAATTGTTTCCAAAAATTGATTGGTACTCTGTGTTTTCTTTTCTTCCGCTCTGATTTTAGTTCTTAATTCGTCTCTTTTTTGAGCAAGTTCTTTCTGCTCACTTTCATAAGCTGAGGACATCTTTTCAAAGCGTTCATCAGAAATCTTACCGAGTGCATTCTGCTCAAAGAGCTTCATAATCACACTATCAATTTCTGCAATCCGTTTTTCTGCTACTTCCAAGTCTTTCTCGAACTGTTTGATTTTCTTACTGCCGCCTTTTTCGCTCAATTCGTGCATTTCCTGTATAAACTGATCTCCTAAGGCTTCCATATTCTTAATATGCTTTTGAATATCACTCATAACAATCTGTTGCAACGCCTCATAAGAAATGGCATGTGTTGTACAAAGATTGCTATTCCTTACATAAGTTCTGCAGCGAAAGCGAGGCTCCCTTCCATTTGGATTAGAAAACGCCATGTTGCGACCACAATCCGGGCATTTCACAAGACCCACAAATATATTAGGACGTCCTGTTTTATTCGGCTGTTTTTTTACACTGATGAATTTCTGCACCAGTTCAAAGGTTTCTTCATCAATGATCGCTTCGTGGGTGTTCCGTACTATGATCCATTCTTCTTTCGGAACTGCAACCGGCTTCTTATTCTTAAATGATTTGGTCTGTGTCTTATGAGAAACCATATGTCCCAGGTACACTTGATTCTCCAAAATCATCTTCACATTCTTTGCTACCCAATCCGTTGGAAACTTAAATCCTGTACTTGTTTCCAGAGTGCCGTTCTTCATTGCCCTGTATGCTCTCGGAATCAGAACACCATCCTCGCACAAGGTTCTCGCAATCTGATGAACGCTGTTGCCCTGTTTCGATAATTCAAAAATTCGTTTGACAATAGGTGCTGTATCAGGATCAACCAATAGCTTTCTTTTGTTCTCTGGGTCCACCACATAACCATAAGGTGCAAATGAACCGCAGAACCCACCACTCAATGCTGTTGTCTTTTTTACGCTTCGGATTTTCTTTGATGTATCACGAGCATAATACTCATTCATAATAGATTTAAACGGCATCATCTCGTTTTCATCAAATCTTGTATCGACATCATCATTCAAAGCAATAAACAAAATATCATTATTAGGAAAGATTTCTTCCACATAATACATGAACATGGCATTGTTACGTCCAAAACGTGACATATCCTTTACCATGATACCGCTCGGTTCCGGATCGTCCATAGCATCTTTAATCATACGGTTCAGATCCGGCCGGTTGAAGGTGGTTCCAGAATAACCATCGTCCACATATTCGCCTATCACTTCAAATCCTTTTTCCTTAGCATTGTACCTTAACATCTGCAACTGATTGGTAATGCTGTTGCTTTCCTTATCCGCATCCCCATCGTCTTTCGATAAACGTGCATATAATCTAACTCTTAGTTTTGTCTGCTGTTTTAACATTTCTGCTCCTTTCCAACAGCAAACAAACTGCTTTGTACTTTATAATTATAACACGTTTAAGCACTCTTTTCAGCAATTTGCTCTAC
>OATJ01000092.1_pt1 | contig 92991 bp, 79 predicted proteins | sample 1516661 | NCBI WGS metagenome assembly OATJ01 (sample SAMEA2579951, study PRJEB22360) | human gut metagenome
GGCAGATTGCGATGGATTTTCCAAATGCTAATCGTTGGTAATCACCACTTATCTACGATGCAACATCGAAGCATGTTTAATTATCAGCGTTTTAGCATTTTAATCGGTACAAATAGATTTTTGACAAAGAATTCATTTTCTATGTACAAGTGTAAACCTTTGTTTTTCAGTCTTTTGTTGATTTTATTTGTACCGCCTTTCTTCATTCAAATTTTGTATATCAAAAATCAAGTATAAAACTTTGATTCTTTGATAGTTTTATCCCATGCGCTACATGATGATGGTACAACAAAGATAGGTCTTTTTTGTGAATTTCTCAATGTATTAATGTGGAAAATAATAATATATTTAAGTAGTACTTGTGGTGTAATCCGGAGATTATTTATGTTTTTGATTATGTAACAAAATCAAAAAAAAGTAAGACGATATTATATCATTATTATTTGGAACTTAATTTTTTTTCTATGTTGTTTCCAGTTTAGGATCTTTGTCGTATGTTTGTTTTCCATGTGATAAAACATATAATATGACAGATAGCATAGAAAATATAGGTTTGATGATTCGGAATGAACGTCTTCGCAAGGGACTTACTCAAGAAGAACTGGGTAAACGTATAGGAGTTGGAAAAGCTCAGATTTCAAAAATTGAGAGTGGAAAAGGACTTACAATAAAGACAATAACAAAAGTTCTTGATGCTCTTGGCATGTCTGCTTCTGTTATCTTACAAAATACGCAGGCGATTGATAAAAATGTGATTGTATATATCGTTGCCGTTATCAATGAATTTGCCAAGACTTATCATATTTCTGTTCGTGAAGCAAATAATTATTTAATACGTTTTAATGGTATTGACTTCCTTACGGAACATTATGAAGCAGAACATCTGCTTTCATTGGATGATGCCATTCAGGACCTTACTCAAGTTTGTTTAAATAATGGAGGTGGCATTCAGTGAAATTATATCACGGTTTTGATGTTGGGTGTAGCAAGCGGTAGGATATTGAAAATAGATAAAGTACTGGTATTTTAATGTGTGACTTTTCATTTTTATATATAAGAATTTATTGATTCTCAATAATATTCGTAACTTTGCAATATAATTTATATATAACAACGATGCAACATAATAGAATGAACATACCTGCAAATACATTATATCGAAGCACAAAATGCTTTGAGCGTGTGTCGTATGTTCATGCATCAAGCATTGAATCATTGAATAAATACAATTACACTTTCCAACGATCTTTATGTATATTATTGAGGTTACAATGATGCTGATAACCCTCTGATAATTATAATAGAAAGCCGTCGGAAAGTCCTGATTAAAACTTTTCGACGGCTTTTTCTTTATGCCTTTTGGTGACATCCGCTCGATGCGTCCTTCTCCGTCAATTCCGTCCATGGGCAAAATACAATGTATTATTAACCGCGTAGTGATGCGCATAAATGAACAAAATTATGAATTATAAATTTGATGGAAGCAGGGTGTTCTTTACATCTGACACGCACTTTAACCATACCAATATCATCCGGTTCTGCAACAGGCCCTTCAAAGATGTAGCCCACATGAATGAAACGATAATAGCCAACTGGAACAGCGTGGTTGGCCCTGATGATATAATATTTCATTTGGGAGACTTTTGTTTGGGAGGTTCTGCCGAATGGATAAATGTACTAAACAGATTGAATGGGAAAATATATCTTATAGCCGGCAATCACGATATAAAGAATCTCAGGCAGAATTATACGAAGTACTTTGAACAGATAACGATGCAGATGCATATTGAAGTTGATAAACAGAAAATTTATCTGAATCATTGTCCCTTCCTTTGTTATGGAGGAGCTTACAGTGATACATGGCAGCTTTTCGGGCATGTACATACCAGCAGGCATAACACCGGCAAGGATGTTCCGCGGTTGAAAATGCTTTTCCCGACTCAGTATGATGTAGGTGTAGATAACAATAATTTCACACCGGTATCATTTGCACAGGTAAAGATGATAATAGAGAAACAGATAGAACAATTAAAGGAAGGAGAATGATAAAATGAGAATACAATATATGAGTGATTTGCATCTCGAATTTCAGGAGAATAGCAGATATCTGAGATATAATGAATTGCCTGTAACAGGTGATGTACTGGTGCTGGCAGGAGATATTTTCTATCTCAAGGATAAGACTGCTCCAGTTATGAATTTCTGGAAGTGGGCATCCAAAAATTACCGTCAGGTATTGATTGTTCCTGGTAATCATGAATACTATAACTATTCGGATGTGATGGAACGCGGTTTTCAATGGAAGTGGATGTTGCGGGAGAATGTGGGTTACTATCAGAATCAGGCTGTCCGCATCGATGATACGGACTTTATACTGAGTACGCTTTGGTCGCATATCAATCCGAATGATGAATATTTTGTATGGAAAGGTATGAACGACTTCCGTCAGATTAAGTTTGGCGGGAAGCTGCTGCAAGTGGAGGAATTCAACCGGATGCACGAGATAAGTATTGACTTTATTCGGAAAAACATCGAAGAGAGCACAGCAAGCCATATTGTGGTGGTCACACATCATTTGCCTACACTCCAAGTAGTAGCAGCGCACCATAGAGGATCTGTTCTGAACAGTGCATTTGCAAGTGAGTACGATAATTTAATCGCCAATAGTAGGATTGATGCATGGATATATGGACATTCGCATACTAATATTGATACGGAGATAGGAGGGACCAGGGTAATCTCTAACCAGATGGGATATATTTTTGCAAATGAGCATCTGATGAATGGATTTGAATCGGGCAAGTTTATTGAAATTAAATGAGTACAGCGATGAATGAAAGAAAAATCATAGATAGAAAATACCTTTGCGATTTAGCTAAGGAAGTTGGTCTGACTACATTAGATCTGGAAGCATTAGGCGAAAATCATCATTGGGAAATTGTTGTGGAAGGAAATTTACTGGAAAGGATGATTGAGACTCAGCGTCAGTTTGAGCGTCTTGCCGTGATTGGTGATGAAGAGTATCGTGGGTTTTATATAGAGGTGCCTCGGCCAACATCAGAAGATTGGGGTAATGCAGAGGAACTGATTGCTTCGGGAGAATACAGCAGCATGGATGCATATCTGTCGGACTGGCTTGCGTTCAATCCGATGGAAACGCGCTGGTTCTATGTAACCTCAAGAAAACACGGGAATAACCGGTCGATTCATGTTACCGACCGGAAATTTACCCACTTTGTTATTTCTAACCGCTCCTCGTATAATGAAAAGGAGTTCGATGATGTTTGTTGCAAGGAGAACCTTACACGTTTTTTCGACTTTTTGAATCTTATGATTGGTGTTATTATAGCAGATTCCGACGGGTTTAATGAGTATGTAGCAAACAATCTGCCATACCAACAACGTACAGGTAGGATTTCCAGAAAGAACCTGGTCCGCATAGTTCCGAGTCTTAGGATTGATGTAGAGGACCGTGAAATGACAGTTAAGGCTTTAGAGGACTCAATACAAGGGTGTTCTTTGTCTCCTATAGAGACTATGACCATACGAAAGTATTGTAAATTTTATCGTATTGCTAACGAAGCTTATAAGGCTTATCATAAGAAACGGGGTATCGGTGGACGTATCAATAAGGATTCAAAAAGAGATCTCCAAAAAATCTCGGATGTGGCTTACTACAAGTATATGAAGTATGTGGATGTGGAGAACCTTTATAACGTCGACAGCCAGGAGGATTTCATACGGTTTGCAACGGATCATTACGGTGAACTTGGGCTTTCACGTTTGAATATATTAGCTTCAAATGTTCAACATCAGGGATGGAAGATTGTTGTTTCCAACAGTTATTCATCCAATGTCGGATTGGCTATGGAGGTGGCTGTCTCCCTGTATAAGGCTGATGCTCCATTACATATTTACGATGCAGAGAAACTTCTGAGTATTCTGAAGGAAGAGGATTTTGTCCGACTGGTTCCTGATTCATACCATAACTATATGGGATATCAGGAAGAAGGTACCGTATATGAACTTCCTTGGGAGTATGAATGTTTTGATGAGAAAAACTCTTTTCTTACTCTGGAGCAATATCATGATATTATTTCTCATACCGAATGGGAGTCTGAGAAACGTGTAGAGCCTATTTCTTAATGGAACGTCGTAATTAAAAGTTGGCTTATCTCCATGTTTATGCGTAGTTGATAAGCCATTTTTTTGCAATCAAAACTTCATGAGGGAAATAGCGAAATTGGACATATAACAAATACAAAATATAGGATTTACAATCAATCACTATGATTTGACGATAAGTTTTCTAAGAAAAATTAGTTTTATTCTCAGAAATTGCATAGTTTTGTATTTATAATCTTCATAATAGTGAAGATTAATGCTTAAAAATATATATAAATATCATTATAATGATATATAAATTCGGTTTATATGGTAGATTTCTATGAATACTCCACGCCTGAGCTTGTAAGGCTATTAGGCAACAGATTTAAAGAATATAGAATTCGTTGCAATCTCACTCAGAAAGATGTTTCTGAGCAATCCGGAATTGGACTTACAACCATCCACAAATTCGAGAATGGTACAGCTGGCAATATTTCATTGTCAACATTTATTGTGTTGTTGAAAGTGGTCGGACAGATTAACACTATAGACAATCTTCTTCCGGAATTGCCTGAATCTCCTTACCTGATGCGTAGGGATGATAAAAAGGTACAGCGTGTCAGACACTCTAAATAGCATAAATTATGGTACAGTCGTTAAAAGTAATACTTTGGGGTGAGGAAATTGGTAGATTGGCATGGGATGCCAGACGCAGGTTGTCCTATTTTATGTATAATCCGGCCTTCTTGAAGAAAGGTCTTAACATTTCTCCATTAGCTGCACCAGTTGATGGAGCGAGAGGACTTATGCCTGTATGGGGAGAAGAGGCCAAGATTTATCAAAAATTACCGGCTTTTTTAGCAGATTCATTGCCAGACTCATGGGGTAATCAACTTTTTGAATTATGGCGCCAGCAGAATCACTTGTCAAACGCAGATATTACTCCTCTTGACAAACTCTCATTTATAGGAAAGCGTGGAATGGGAGCTTTGGAATTTTTGCCTGAGGTTTCAAGAGAGCGTAAGGCTGAAAAAATAGATATCAAATCATTGGCAAATTTAGCAGAGCGTATATTCTCAGAAAGAGAAAATGCCAGAATCCTGCCTGAAGAGTCGGTAACAATGCAGTCATTACTTACGGTTGGTACTTCAGCCGGTGGCCGTCAACCTAAAGCCATTGTTGCCATTAATCGAAAGAATGGTGAGGTCCGTAGCGGGCAGATTTCCGGATTAGAGGAATTTGATTACTATCTGGTCAAATTTGGGAATTCGCAATACAGCTCGGCAGAATTGGAAATGTCTTACTATGAACTTGCTACAATGGCAGGGATAAATATGATGCCTTCAAAACTCTATCAGGTGGACGGAAATAATCATTTCATGACAAAACGCTTTGACCGTAATAATGGAAAAAAGATTCATACACAAACTCTGGCCGCAATTAGCCCTGATGCGGACAGTTACGAACAATTGATTACAGTGTGTCGGAAGCTCCATCTACCGGAAACAGACTGTTATGAGGTATTCCGCAGGATGGTTTTTAATGTATTGGCAAACAATACAGATGATCACAATAAGAATTTTTCATTCGTTATGAGTGAGGACGGTACTTGGCGTCTGTCTCCTGCATACGATGTAACTTATATATTTGACAATGGAGGATTCTTGCCTAATGAAGATCATTGCATGTATATTAGGGCAAAACTTAGGGATATAACACGGGATGATGTTATTCAATTTGCTAAAGATAATGGAATACGTAGGCCTGATGCAATAATACGTGATATAGTTAATGCCATGAAACAATTTCGTACGGTTGCCACTAAATATGGTGTTGCAGAACTGTGGATGGGACGTGTTGAAAACACTATAAGTTGACCGTCTGAAATCATGGGGAGAGTTAGAGGAAATGGCTCCCGAAATATGCGAATTTGTCATAAACGGACATACTATAAAGAATATCCGTATGGAGCAGGCGTATAAAGGAAATTTCCATTTGCTTGCTGAAATAGACGGTCATGAACGTAAGTTTATTATTGGTAAGAATAAAGAAGAGTTTTCACTTATTGAATCAATAGGCATAGCAAACCTGTCATCTGATCAGCTCAAGTATATAGTTGAAAAGTATTTTATCACTAGAAAGTATAATCGCCGACTTCGATAGACAGTTTTTTTCATTATGGGATTCAAACAATTAATAGTTTTAATGAGGCGGCTGGTCAATCGGTATTTCATGTGCATATACATTTGATTCCTCGCTATAAGGGAGATGTGGAGAATCCAAAAGGTGGAGTGAGGGGGGAATTCCAAGCAAGCAGAAATATTGATATTGTTTTATAGATAATCTGTCAAATAATTAGCATCTTTGCGAATAAATTGTAGTTATGGAACTTATATATGTAAAAGAAGTAGATAAAAGTTTGTTGTATCAAGGCTTTACTATAAGAACGGCTTTATTGAATTCTTTTCTTGGTATATTTGGAAAGTTGGACATTGGTGAAATGCGTCAGATTTCTATTCTGCTGAATGGAAAGATATATTCGGGGATTAAGGTAGTTAATCAAAACTTCGATAGGAATAAATATCCTAATCATCCAGAAATGTATCAAGTCCGTTATGATAATATGAATGATTTCCTCCAGGCATTACGTTCTGAATTTTCGGATTTATATAATTTCATAGATGAGCAGATGAAAATTAAAAAGATTATGAAAGAGCGAGGAGAGAATATGTCTAATATAAAAATTCCTCAAGAGCTGAAATCTTCATTATCTTTTTATACTACTGATAATCCTAATGTTTGGGAGGCTGTTCCTATAACTTCCTCTGATTACCAAGAGACTAAAAAGCAATTATCAGAATTAGCTATTACTGAAAAAAGCTTTGAGGATATGCTATTGACTGATAATAATGCAACTATAGTTCAAGAAAATCATTTTGTGAAGATTCGTAAGCTGGACCGTAATGTGTGTCTGAATTTAAAAAAACTCTATAATTTCAGATGTCAAATTTGTGGACAACTCATTTCTGCACCATATGGCAACAAGCCTGTTGTAGATGCCCACCATATTGAATTCTTTACACAATCGTTAAATAATAATTATAATAATGTGATGATACTTTGTCCTAACCATCATAGGATAGTGCATACATATCGGCCATTATTTAAAAGGCAAACAAAAATTTTTGAGTATCCTAATGGGTATAAAGAGAAGGCGTTGCTGAATTTACATTTATAGATTTATAAAAGGTTGTGACGCTGTCCAAAATCTTGTGTATCTGGAAATACGAAACTCAAATTTGAATCCCGTATTTCCATTTACACAAAATATTTTATAGTGCCACAGATTTTAAATGTAATATAAATCTGATATCTTCAATATCTATCTTCTAATAGCAGATATAAGACGACTAAAATTATCATAAATGGCATTTTCTCCCAAACCTATATTTGTCAGAGTATTACTAATTGAGCAAACCTTATTAAAAGGGGCATCTGTTTCTGTTAGAATAAGATTACGGGGTATGCGCTTAATTATTTCTATTCCGCTATTAGTCTTTGTCATTTTTTCGTTGATAGAAAAATAATATCCATGTTCTACAATCTTAGGAATTAGAGAGAGAGGACCTGAATACCAATGGAATATTACATTCTTAATGCCATAGGTAACCAACATTTCGAACAAGACTTTTTCTGCTCGTCTGGAATGGACACTTACTATTTTATTTTTTTCACTTAATAGCTGCAATACTTTCTCTAAAACGAAAACTTGATCATCTTTAGTTTTTAGTCCTTCGTTACTAAAATCTAGACCGATCTCACCGATATAGCTAGTTTTATCTAAACACTGGCTGAATAGCCGTAATTCACTTTTATTTTCGCTTGCATATAATGGATGAAATCCTAAAGCCAAACGTGAGAACTTATATTGTCTTACATGCTCATAGCCCAATAAAAAATGACTTGGCAGATTTGTCATTCCTATCGAGATATTCTTTTTTACCTCTTGTTGTTTGAGATACTGTTCAGGATTTGGCATCATATCAAAATGACAATGGGTGTCTATAATCATATTCCTGCTCTTATTTGTATTTCATTTGTAGCTTTTTTCTTAAGCCAATTTATAACTTGTCTGTATGAGTGTAAGGCTAATGATGTATATTCATCTAACTCTTGCTTTTCTATAATTCCATTAAAGAATAGTTCTTGGCGAATTGTACGTTCATTCATTCTGTTTTTTAGGAAATACAGAAGAGCGTTAAAATCCCTATTCCTTTTTTGATGTTTATTGTCAAGATTAAATTTAATGTCATGAAGTACATCAGTGCCAAGCAATGCCTCATTATCTAGACCTATTGTATCTAGTGCGACTCTTCTATATAAGCATGGCAAACACATACCACAATGCTTGATTTTGGCATTGCGTATTTCTATTCCGCTTTTGTCCCAAAAAACATTGTGACCACGTTTTGCACAAGAGCATGATAAGTCAACTAATGATTTTAAAATTGCCTTTTTCGAAGTATCTTGACAGCACTCAAGAACCATGTCTGCTTTTGATTTTAATCGATATGGGTTGTATATTGAGTTTGATATACCTATAGTATATAAGGCCTCCTGTATGCGTTTGATAAAAGTAGGATGTGTAGTTCGAGTACTGCATGAACTCCTTCTTCCACTATCAAGAGGTATATTTATTGATATAGTTCCATTCTCTGGAACTATCAATTGACATTGTGGGGATATTTTGTTTGCAATATATATTCCTGCTGCAAAAAATAATAAGGAACGTGAGCGGAATGTACTCTCTGTTGGAGTTTTAATATTCCAAGAATGAGGTTTAAGCCCTGCGTTCAGCAACACTTGTTCGTATTTATTCGAAAAGATATTGTTTTCCCTGCAATATTTTAAAATGCTTTTTTGATCACTATGCTCTTTGCCCAATTCCATATGTGAAACAAGTAGTATCTTTTTATCAATAGAGAGAGTGCTGGCCTCATCTATAAATCCAATCAATGAATCTAAACCTCCTGAAAACAATGCAACCTTTTCAAAAAACTGAGGATTATATTCCTTTACTTTTTTAGTTGGATTATACGAGTATGAATCTGCCTGTATAAAGTGGATATCCCAATTGTCGCCCGTAAGAAAATTGATTGCTTTATTAAAAGCTTCACGACCTTTATTCATATCCTCAAGATTTATTACAGGAACATTCAATAATATCAAGTTTCGTTTCCATCCATCATCTGAATTAGACAAACGAAGTACAGCTCTGTCCACATTATATACAATCATGGATAAAACTAATAAATCAAAAGCAACAGATGATGTATCTCGTGAAAACTCCCATAACTGTTTGGGATTAAACTTTGTGTCGACAGAATGAACTTTTCCGTCACTTCCTTGAAATGAAAGAGTAAAAAGGCCAAAAACTTCGCTTGTTTTTGACGGAGTATAATTAATGTTTATTCTTGTTTCCATATATCCAATATTTCTGATGTTAAAGAATCCAGGTATTCTTTTCCTTCTCGGCTATTGAAGTCGATTTGAGTTAGTTCTTTGCTTAACTTCTCATCTAGTTCGTTATGAAGCCAACCTCTCATGTCCTTCTTTATTTCTTCGGGATTACTCCCTTTGTCAAATATGTGGCTTTGAAATAATTCAGCAGAATATTCCAGTATGTATTCAATTTCAAATGTTATAATCCATTCATGAAGATCGTCATCTGTTGCATTCTGAAGTTTATCTTCAATTTCTTGTCCGTCTTTACAATCTGACAAAATATCATTCAGCACTTTATCCATTGCATAAGTTGCTGCTGCATCATCCATTGTAGAATCATTGTCTCCAATAATCTCATGCAAAAGCAACTCCTTGAAATCATGTGGCGTTTTCGGCTTTTGTGTATCAGGCAGTCTATCAATGCCTAAACTTGATACAAGTCCATATTGCTTAATATTGTTTAAAACAGTAGCCAACCCTCTGACTGCATGTCCACCAGCACGTCCAAACGAACTGCCGCCTCTCTTGCCTCCATGCCCTCCAATTCTGCCACCTCTATACAAACCATTGCCGAGCGCTATTCCTAAATTACCAAAAAACTTTGCATTTGACTCAGACTTATTGTCTGTTCCATTTGCTAGACTCGTCATGGCTCGTTTTGCTGCAGACCAATTAGGCGAAGATTTCAAATTATGTGATTGTGATGTACCCATATTTATTATTTTTGTATTTTTCGTTCAATAGCTTTTGTTAAAGGGTTCGCTTTTGGCAAACTATTTATATAGTTATGTATCTCATTACTTAATGGAAGCATTCTAACAAAAAATATATCCGCTTTTGTATCTATATCTTCGGTCTTTATATTACTGAATAATAATTTTAATCTGTCTATTTTGTCACCAAATAATAAATTATTCTCATCGCAATTAAGTATTCTCCAACAATTTTCTGACTTTGGATCTTTTCTTAGGTTATCATTAATCAAGTGAATAATCATGTCTTTTTCTGAATCATCGCAAGCATTAATAATTCCAGGCAAATCTCGCTTCATCATACTGTTTGTTTGCAAGGTACATAATCTTCGGAATAACAGCATGACTTTGTTTGTAACCAACGAAGCTATTGGTTTTTCATTTTTCAAAGCATCTCGTGCTATCCAAAAGTAGTTTTGTAAATTTATATCTTTTAATGACGGATCTGAGCTTAACCATTGCCTCAAATAATCTGACGACCAGTTGTCTTTCCATTGTGGATTTTGAATACCATTTTCAGTTTTTGCTTCTTGCTCAACATCATCCAATGGCAAAACACCTCTATTTGCATTTTGAAGTTTATAAAGTTCTTCAAAACGAGAATTGTACAGTGTGTTGTACTCTAATACCATTAGTTTGGTTAATACTTCAGGGCGTATATCTGTAAAACCTGCTACCTCAGCTAACTCTTGACGTACATATAAGGTATTTAGAAAACGTTTTAGTTGTCGTGGATTACCATTTAAAAAACGCTTAATTAGAGGTACAGTTGGTAAACGATATTCTACTGCATGAAAATCAATTTTTTTATCTTTGGGAATATTTGCTTTGATGTCATCTATATTATATTTGGAATGCTTGTCTGTTTTTCTGAACTCCAAATATTTCTGATGTATTTCATTAAAGTAGATATGATTTAAATGATTTTTGCATAGAAGAAGTGTGATATAAGTCTCTTGCTCGTTGTCAGACAAACGTGGCAGTTTGTATGGTAGTTGAATGAGTTTTTCCAAATAATCTGAAAATGGACTGGATATATCTTCTTTCTTCATTTGAATAGGATAATGCTGACTAATAGCATATTCAATAATACGTTCATCTGCACCAATGATAAATGCGGTTTTCCTTACATTTACAAACAACTTGACGGCCTCCAGGCAACCAATAATTCTTTTGGGTTCACATCTATCCAAATCATCAATATAGACAACAACAGCCTTATATCCCATATCGTCAACCAATTCTTCAAAGAGTTCTCTGAATGTTGCGATAAATTTTGACGTATTACCTTTTGTTACATCTTCAAGTAGATTGTTGTACTTATCCTTGTTTGTTATCTTATCAAGGTCTTTATTTTTCGGTAACCATTTCTTTAGCCAATCAGGAGTGAGATTTTCATAGGCTTTCTTCAAGATAAATACGCCTACTTTTAAAAAGTTAATTCGCTCGAGAAAATCATCTACCCGTTCAAATACATCTTTTCGCTTATTAATATCTTTGTCAAGTGCTTCTAATATACTTTCTATCATTGTCAGTTTTGTTGAGTCATAGCTCTCAAACTGCCAACTATTAAAATATACTTGAAGTATAATCTTATGTTTCTCGTTCTGTTGTGATTTTTCCCATTCATGTAAGGACTGCTGAAGCAATAGCATCAAACTACTTTTCCCAGATCCCCAATTCCCAAATACCCCTATGGAAATTGGTAACATATCATCATTCAAAATTATCTTCTTGAGTAAATCTGCATGGACTTGATAGCCAAGCAAATCTTGCGTTGTTTCATTATCTGACCACATTTTATATTCTTAAATTAAATTGTTTATATCAAATGCGAGACATAAATATTCTTATACTTATTTTCCATGCAAAGGACAAATATCTCTGAAGCCCAGCAATTGCAGTTCTAATTTCCTGGAGTTCCTGACCACTCATACCAAACAAGTCCTTGATAACCTTATCATCAATAGTTTGTTGGATCATGTGCAATCGCATAGAAGTCAAAATCATTTAATTTGAAGCTATTAATATTCTGAGTGGCAAGGATTATATTTGGTTTAGGCCTTTATTCGTTCTATTGCTGGTGATTGTCAAAGTCAAGCATATAATGAGCTCTATCAATAATAGAGAAATGGCGGATCTATACGACTTCGTCATTTACACGATTGTAAAAATTAACTTTTCCATATCTGTATATATTTAGTTTAAAAATAAGTGAATATACATTTTTCTCTTAAGAAGAAAAAATATGTTACTATTAATTTTCTATTTGCACAAAGTTTTTATAGTGCTGTTTTCTTTGTTTTTATAATCTTCCGTTGTCATTCCATTCTCCGTAAAGAAGTCCTTTTCGGGTATTTTCTATGAATTTGTTCAGACGGCTTTCAAAAAGTTCGGGTTGATTCCTCTTGATTTGGATGGTATCAATTCTGATTCGCCTATATAAATCAGGAAATTGGCAGAAGTTGTTCCACACTACCGGGTCGGATTGTAGCCTCTGTAATATATCCTTGTCTATGATAAAACCATTAGGTGACATATCCGGTAGAACGGCTCTGCCAGCATCTGTCATCAGTCCTAATCGTTCCATTCTTCGGCATCTTTCTTTATTGAGCTCAGACCAATTGCTTCTTGGCTTTCGTGGACAAAGTTTTTGGACTGTTACATCATCTGCTATTTTTTTAGTAGTACTGTCTATCCAACCGAAGCATAAGGCTTCTTCTACAGCATCGATATACCAGAAAGTATTGTCATCTGTAGGCCTTCCACGTTTCACAACTACCCAACATTCTTTCTCCGTTTTATGGTTATGTATTAGCCATTCACGCAGTTCGGTTCTTGATTTGACAGCTAACAAATTATGAATTTCCATTGTAGGCCATTTTGATTTGCATTTTGTAATTTTGTCCTTTCAGTAGGAGGTTATTGTCATAAATATCTTACTTTTTTCATAATGAATGCAAGACATAAAGAATGCTATGTCTATTCTTAATAATATGAATTTATATTACAACTTTTCGTGCGCAAATTCTCCATTAATCCAAAATGTAGCCTCTTTTCCTATGAAATGTAAAAGTACAAAATTAGGATCTGTATGGCCATACGGAAAGTGATTGATAAGCCAGTCTTGCCACATTTCTTTTCGTATGTTATCATCAGTTATAATCTCAATGATTCCTCTCAAGCCGACACTGTCACCATAGTTTGAATAACAAAGTCCTGCTTTGTTGTTCAGTTTGAAATCTGTAACCTTCACAGAATTGGCAGCGGTTGCCAGCCATACCTCATTACATCCTTTTGAGCTGATTTTCGACATTGGAACCGGACGTGGAAATCCTTCGTCATCAATTGAGGCAATCGTAATGTCCTTACATTGTGCTAACAAGCCAGTTGCTTTTTCTGTAAGTGTTCTTTCATCTTTTTCTTTCCATCGTTTAAGAGTAGGGAAGAATTGTCTCATATTTTCCTTAGCTTGTTCCGGAGTAAGATTCCATCCTGTCTCTTTATTTATCTGATCCGTAAATTGAGCACAAAATTCTATCATCTGGCTCATGTTAAAATCTTGTGTGAATTGTCCTTTCTGATAACAATAAGAGCAGTATTCATTGTTCAAACTTCCATCAGAGTTTGTTCCTTTATTTGTATCAGTGAGAGGCATACCGCAACTTTGGCAAAACTCCTGTCCCATAAAACATTCTGTTAATGATTAAATTATGATTTCAAAAATACGGAAATATCTTCAATGTTCATCGGATGACTTAAAAAATTATTCCATTAATTTCTCAATATAGTTGAGTCCTTTGCTAGGATTACATCTTTATAAATCCTCATTGGCAAAATTTTCCTATACAACAAGCAGCAGGTAAGCATACCATATTCATCATCATTGCATTATATCAGAAGCTGTATTTCCAATATACACGATTCATAGAGGATAAAGATAGTAAACATTCATATGGGACTGCCAATTATTATCTAAAGATCAGTTTGTGATTAAAGACTATTATTGGTACAACCTATCATATAATAAACAGATCTCATATTTTAGCTTTATTATATGATAGGTTAGATGCATCAAAATATAGTTTGTATCAGCAACCACTTCCGTCTATATTACATGACATTCCTTCTGTAATTGGTCTTGAAGTAAGTCCGGCTTCTTCTGGTATGAGGGTAACAGAACCATCCTCTAGAACAAAGCATGGAATGCCTGCAGCTCCAACTTTTTTCGCTTCATTAAAAACAGGGCTATTATCACGGATTCTTAGAAATTCCTTTAAATATTTTACATGCGAACCTATGTCTATAATCTCATATCTGTCGTCTCCCTGTATCTGTTCTTCAACATAAATACAGTCCGGACAAGTATTCATACTATAAATTTTAATCATGACGTATATTGTTATAAATTATTACTATTGTGCTGGGCATTAATAGTGAAAAACAAAAGATGTATCTCAAAAGTATGAAATGTTGTTTAAATATAAAAGTGCTTATTGTTTTTTTATACAATTCTACGTTATGTGATACAATTGTTTTTTGATGAATTGATGAAATGATGAGGTTATTGTTTGGATTTTGATTATGTCAAATTAGAATAAAAGTATGGTTTTAATGCATCTTAAAAAAGTTTTTTGTTAGATACTATTATCCTTTCCATACTATACTTACATTTGGGGCGATCAAGTATATTTGTTTGCTACTTTAAGCCCTGTTTTTCTTGTACATTGTTATTTTGTTCTAATCATATTTTTGATAGGTATAGTGTACAACAAAAAATCTATTTCTTGAGGTTATCCTGTTGTATAATTTTGTTGGACACCCCCATATAAATTGTTTCAGTCGTATATGATATATTGGGGACTTTTAATTAAAAAAGATCCAAGTCTGTATTGGCTTTCTATTGCTCTTAATATGATAAAACGACTGTAGCTGCTGGAGAATAACTTTTGAATTTAGCTAGTTTTAAGCCTTTCTTACGATTGTTATTGTGTATTGCTAATATTGGTACAGCTGATAATTTTTTGATCCAAATTATGGCAAAAATTCGATTCTCTGTTCTGTAAATTACATAACAAAATTATTCAGCTTGCTGCCATTTTAAACTGTTTTTTTCTAACGCCCTTTTCAGGAAGGGGGAATTAGGCTTCCCTCTTTTAAAAAAGTGAATAGGGCAAGCCCTTTTATAAATGCGTTGTGCTATGGTAGTTTAGGGAAAAAGTATATATCAAAATATATGGTGATAGAGCTGCTTTTATCATTATTTTATCTGTGATTAATTGTTTGATTTCTATAGAACTAATCTCTTCCCTATAGTTTCTTATAATCTTAAACAAACGGAACATGTTTTGCTTATTTTTCTGCAATATTACAAATGGATTTTTATCTATTCTCTTGAATAGAAGTTTATTGTTGAATATTTTGTTGTATATTCGAGAATATTGATGTCAATGGTATAAAAGACTTTTTGTTATGTGTTTCTATACAATGAATGAATAACAATTTGTAGATCACTTTCTTCATTAATTTGTTGGTCATATTTTAAGTTGATAAGCAATAATTATATTTACTTTATAATTGAATTTTGATAGACATTTTAACCTAGTAAAGCATACAAAAAATGCAGTTTTTATTTTTAATAAACTTCTTCTTAATAGGTAGTATAAAAGTAGAGAATGGGGGTGAGTGAGTGTAGTAAGTAATGTAAAAATATGAGATATTTTATATTTATCAATTTATAATTATTAACTTTATGCTCATTAAATAGGTAATTATAGAATAATTGATAATTTTAAGAAGCATCATTAACCGTATTGAGTTATCGTATTTTAAGAATAGATAAAGATTCAAGAGGAGTAGACGGAAATTTTCAACGATAGATACTAAGATGCAGCACACGAAAGCTGTTCTGCAGAAGTTGCTGACTGAGATAACGACATAGAATGCAAAGGCTTTGGTAACAAGGTTATTAGGAGTTGTTGAAGCTGGCAAACCCAAAAGAAGGAGTCGGTTATGTGGCTATAGCAGTCATTTTTGTTTTAATATTGGTTATTTTAGGATTGATTTATAGTCGTATAATAATGAAATAATAGTACGATTGGTTAAAAAGTGCATGGATAAGAATTCCCCGCATTGGGCGGGATATACGGAACGGCCGTACTTGAAAAAACATTCATTCCGGATAAAAGTGAGAACAAGGTTATTTTTTATCGGGTGTGAACTGTAGCGGGGACGGGTACTATTCTTCAGACTGCCATTCCCGGAACTGTCGTACCTTTTTTACCAAAGACAATGCCGCCCTCCTTGAGAAATGTACGGGGGAAAACGTTTGGCAGGGAGGTGAACGGTATTCTGCAATTTACTTAAAAAGTATATATGTATAATAATAGAAAAAGTAAATCATTGCCTGAAGTTTTATATGTAAGTTACTTGTTTCTATAAAAAATCCCCACTTTCCCTTGAAAGGAAAATGGGGACACGGTAATAATAAAGGAGAGCCGTCCGTTATATTTCTTTTGCATATCCTGTCCGTATGAGATCGGATAGGAATTTCTCCGGAGTATCGGTGGCAATCCTCACCCCGGCCTGCACCACATAACGTTCGGCAAAATTGTGCATATACTGCTCGTCGGTACAGTCGGAATCCATCCAGCTGCCCACACGGAGTTCATGCACAAACTCTTCGGCGTTGCCGGCAACGATACGCTCGTCACCAGGCAACATATATGTCTTCTTGTTCATATTATTCATACGGCTAATTTTTTTGTTCTTAATTTATAATACAACTTTTGTTTCTCTCCCAGGAAAGGAAAATCTTCCAGTCTGATTCCTGCAGGCAGAGAACCCACGGATGCAAAGGTAATCATTCTGTCGAGAAAACACACCCAATTTTCTATTTTTGTAAAACTGATGGTTCCCGAATGCTGGCGGAACTCTACCGTCCTGTGGCGTGAATAGGCTTGAAGGTTCACTTTCATATACCTGCTGGGGAACAGCCCCTGAAGTTCCCTGATGTTTCGTGCCGAGCGTATCCGCTCATCGGGAAACTGGATGAGGGAGCCACAGTAAGTGTTGCTGCCGCCCCTGCGCGAGGCTGGCATGAACTTGTCTATTTCCGCTTCGGCATGCTTGTAGGAAAGCAGCAGGTTCCGCCATGTAGTGATGTTGAAGTCCTCCGCATTCATGTGCACATGCAATCCGCAGCTTCCATTAATCTTGACATTACAGGAGTCCAGCACCCAGCAGACCCTCTCCAGCTTCTCCAGTCCGTCCTCTCCCTCCAGTATGGAGCTTACGAGTTCGAATGTGTCATTCCCGTTCAGACTGCTGTCCGTTACCAGTTTCCAGTGCGGACGGAGGTCATGGTTGTATCTTTCCGAAGCCACCTCGATTCCCGCTTCCGTCAGCTCGCGTACGAGCCGCTGGCATGTGCAGTTATAGGCTTCTATCTCGACACCGAATTTCCTTCTGAAAGAATAATCAAGTTCGGGTGTGGTGGTGGCGGTGGGAGTCCCTGCGGATACGATCAGCCCCTCGTCCCTCATTCTCTTGTAGACATTCCATACAAACCCACGGTTTCCACGGGTTACAAGATCGGCAATTTCACGGTGGGTGAGTCCGAGCAGCAGAAGTTTTCGGATTTTCGAGGTCTTTGTACCGTCCTCGGCTAAAATGGTTCTAATTTGTTCATTCATAAGATGTTATCTCCTTTATTATCACATATCAAAGGTAATGATTTTTCTTCGAATATCCAAGTTTTATCATGCTATTTATCAGCGTGTTAGCTTTGTTTTGCTTCTGCTAGAAGTTGTATCCGGTATTTCTGTGAGCCGTTTTTCCTTCTTTCATGGGGATTTTTCCACATGCCCGTCATTTCCTCCATACGTTTTCCCCTTTTCTGCATGTCATTTCTTTTCATGGGATGGACCTCCCCTAAAAACGCCTTGTTCCGGACATGCCACGCTGCCCTTCCTTACCGGGGGGCTAAGGGGTTCATCCCCTTAGTGAATTCCTAATAAGGAAGAGCAAGAGGTGTTCCCGCACACGTGAACATGAATCGACGCATAGCGTTGATATACAATAGTTTAATTATATGCAATGTTACAGGTCGCGCATACATTTGTATGCACCTTTTCTCCTTTCTCTCTGGTTCGCAGTGGGTTAAGTTGTGGGCATCTCCGTATGCGTGTCCGATATTTTACTAATTTTCAGCAAGTTATAAAACTTTTACCTCTCTGCGACAGGTGGCGCTTGCAGGAGAAAACAAAAACAAGTAGCTTTGTGACAGCTATTTACATGTATAACTAAAACGCATACAACATGAAAGAACATTCAATAAAGTCGGTCAGGCTTACTCCCACGGTAAAAGCCCGTCTGGACACCTTTAAGGGAAGCGATACGGTCAGTGTCTGTGTGGACAGAATGATTACTTTTTTTGAAATAACGGGATTCAATCCCCGTTACGCATCCAAAAATCCGACAGCCTTGGTGGAGAAAAGAATTGAGGATCTTATTAAGATCATAAAGTCCCAGGAACGTGACATCTTCAAGCCCATTCTTGATAAACTGGTCGGCATGGGAGGCGGCCTCCATGAATCCCCGGACTATGCAAGGCTGATGAATGAGATGCATGATCTGCAGGAAAGGAACAGGAAGCTCCAGCAACAGCTGGCGGAGTACGGGGAGGGCTCCCCGGCGGATGTGGAAAAAGAACGGGAGAAGCTCCGCAGGCTGGCAGAACTGATAAAATTCCAGCTCAATCCGGACAAGTTCCCGAAGGTGAAATTTAGCGATGATGTCAAAGTTCCCGTCAGCACCCTGCAGCTGCTCATCAAGAAGATCAACGAGGAATATGTACTGTAAAGTCCACCGGCCTGTAAATACTCCGGGCGTGTCGGACAACAAGGGAAAATGCGTGCAGCTGGTGGAATATCTCAGCAAGGAGCTGAAGGAGGAACGTCCTTATTATGATAATTTTTTTTCACAGAAAGAGGACTATGTGACCCCTCTGACCGTCATGCATCATATGGACAACAACCACAGGACACTGAAACGGAACGACGACAAGTTCTATATGCTCACCATCAATCCCAGCGGTGAGGAGCAGCAGCACCTCATTGAAAAAGTGACCGGGGAAAAGACCGGTGAATTCCCGGAGCTCTCCCCGGAGCAGCAGAAAGAAGTCCTGGCTGAAATGAAACGGCTCACCCGTGAGTGCATGGATGAATATGCCCGTAATTTTTACCGGGAGAAGATCAGGTCCGGTGACGATCTGGTATGGTATGGGCGTGTGGAAACAGAACGCCACTATAAAGGCGATGATCCCGAGGTGAAAGCCGGCAAGGCAAAAGCCGGTGAAAGGAAGCCGGGACTGCAGCTGCATGTGCATATTATCGTCTCCCGCATGGACAGATCCCAGACCGTGTCCCTTTCCCCGCTGTCCAAGAGCAGGGGAAACCGGCAGGTTCTCGACGGCAGGGATGTGGTGGTCGGCTTTGACCGTTCCCAGTGGTCCGCCCGGTGCGCCTCCAGGTTCAACCGGCTGTATGGCTACTTCCCTTACTGCCGGTCCAAGGATGAGGGCCTGAAGGAATATTCCGGGGAATGGAAGGTAAGGAACGAGTTGCGGAACGAGACTGTATCGAGAATCAAGCGTGAGATCCTGCACGGGGAGTTCAGGGAGGAAAGGCGGCTGTACATGAATGTCTGCCGTCTGTACCGGTTCGTGGTGAATCCCAGGAAGGCCATCATCCAGGAACTGAAAAGGCTGGGGACCGATCTTCTGACCGGAAGGGAAAGATGAGGGCCGGTCCGTTCACTCACACGGGAACAGCTCCCGTACCTCCTCAAGAATCCTTGCGAAGTTCCTGCCCAGCTCTCCCGGCTCAAGGACCCGAACATCGGGCAGGGGCTCCTCGTTCCTGTCGTCATACATCTCCAGCTTTACCTTGAAGTAGCTGACGTTGGCACGCGTGGCGGAACCGATGAACTCCCCGGGTTCCAGATCCGCAAAATCCTTTCCCTGATAGATGTCCTCTTTCTGGGACGATACGGTCACGCTCCTGTTCGTGCTTCCCCCGCTTTTTCCCGCGCTGCGGGATCTCCGTTCCTTTTCCTCCTTTCCGAACATCATGGGATAATATTTCAATGACTCCACGTCTTTGGTCCGTCCGAAAAACTGGTTCCCGAAGTTGGCTTCCACGGATGAACGGTCGAGCCTGCCATACTGGTTCTCCACCTTGGAACCGGACTGTGTTAAAAGAACAAAGGCGCAAAGATACTCACGCAGGACGGAAGGCAGCGTCTCAAAGTTTTTGATATTGACTGTCGTCATCTCGTCCAGGAAATAGACGAAAGGAACCTTGTTCCGCATGGTGAACTGCCGGGAAGATATGGTCATGAGCATGCCGATGACCGGAGCATAGACCGAGTTCTTGGAGAAGTTGTTGCTGATGGCAAAAAGTTTCGGATTTTCCGGATCGATCAGGTTGAAATCGAAATCCTCCCCTGAAAGGACATAGGCGATCTCCTCGTTCTGTGAAACGGTGGCCAGATTGTTACACAGCGTGGAGAGATAGGATGCCTGGGTCTTCTCGGAACCTTCCGCCTTCAGATAGGCGCCGGCCAGCATTTCCGACACGAGGTTCTGCTGCAGGAACAGGGAGAGCTGCCTTGCCGAGGCGGTCATGATGAAGGCCAGTATATGCGGCAGCGTGCAATGCTCGGGGAACTCGTCCCAGAACCGGAACGCCACGCCGCGGAGGATGCCCAGACCTCCGGCGACCCATTCGTTCTGCTGTTCCTTCTTGGGAAGCAGCGCGAGCAGCACGTCCTCCATCAGCTGGATCAGTTCCGTGCGGTCCCTCACCACCTTGAGCGGGTTGAACCGGTACGACCGTTCAGGCCTGTCGAAACTGACATAGTAGAACTTGTGCGGATACCTGTGCCTTTTAATGAGGTTGTAGGCGGTACGGGTATAGTCCGTATCCTTGAAGTCATAGATGAATCCGGCGAATCCCAGCCGCATGTATTCGCTCAGAAGCCATTTTCCGATACTTTTCGTCTTTCCGGAACCGGCCCCTCCGTAAACCAGGAAGTTGGAGTAATGGTAATAGAATTCGAGCCGGGACTCCCGGATTCCTGACCTGACCGGCAGCCGGATGGGATCAGCCCCGTTCCCCTTTGCCGGGGTTCTGGACAGGTCCCATATCCGGGAAAGGAAGAGGATTATGAACGAGGCGGCCGCCGGACACAGCATGTATCCGGGGAAGAACAGGTGGGCCAGAAAGGTCTCGCCCGAGAGGCATGCAAGAAATGCGACCAGGTTGACATACCATCTCCGGCTCAGCATGCAGCAGGCCGTTATCAGTGACAGCACTGCCAGAAGCGACAGCTTGCAATAGAAAATGTAATGTTCCATTGTACTTTTTTAGTTTTTACAGCTATTTACTTTATTAATATCATACTTTATAAGTAATCCGGTCCAATTACTGCATTTCCGCCTGGAAGGAGTGTCCCTTTTCCCCGGCCGGAAACAGACACCTGACCGTATATCCGGAAGGGACCCGTACCATGACCAGGGGGCTTTCACATCCCGGCAGCACGGTAGGCCGTCCCCTCAACAGGGAGATCCATCTGGCCGGGGATATCCTTTCCGGCCTCGCGCCGGCTCCACGGATAGTCTCCAGCATCATGGTCATGTCATGGGGGACACCGTTCACATACAGGGTGGCCCCTTCTCCGGAAATCCGGATTTCCCGCCTTCCCCATGAAAGGCTTATAGTGTTTTTTTCACCGCACTCGTCCATATCTTATTTTTCCGTATCCTGTTTTACATTTCCATTCCCGACTCTCTTGCACTCCCCGGTGACACACCGGATATCCTCATCCCGTATCCGGCCGGTTCCCTTACGGCCATGAGCTTCCTGCCGTCGGGAAGGATGATGCCGCCGTTAAAGACGGCTTTCCAGTCCTCCTGCCCGAGAGAGGCGGGGCTGATCCCCGCTTTTCTCATCCGTTCCAGAAGGGAGGTCGCATCCGTTTCGCCCCCTTGCCGCCTGAGAACCGCCCGCCCGTATCCGCAGGAGAGTTCAAGATCCCCTCTTGCCGTCTGTATTACGGCCGGTTCCGCAATTCCGGTGAGATTTTTCCGGCTGGCGGCGAGTATGCCCCTCAGTTCCCTTGTGCCGATTTCCAGGCAGAAGCCCAGCTTTCGGAGGAGATTCCGGAAGGCGGTGACAATCCTGTCCCATAAGGACCGGTCCGTACCGTCCTCGGCCATCCGGGCCAGATACTCTTCCGTTGCGACACGTATGTCCGTCCTGTCCGCAGCCGCCATCCGGAGAATCCCATTCCGCACTTTTTCCCCGCATCCGTTGAAGATCTCATCCAGAAAAGCATCCATATGCTTGGGACCTGCAAGCTTTCTGAGGCCGTAATGTGCCACACCCTCATGCAGCAGGGTACGCTCGACGTCCGCTTTCCCCCGGGCATGTGGAAGATACAGGCAGACACGTTGCGAGGGGATGTCATACCAGCCCCGGATGTCTTTCCCGCAGGAGAGCAGGTCGCGTATGTCGGGAGAGCCTGCCTCGTCGGCATGACGGATCACTTCCACCGGAATATGCAGTTTCCCGGCCAGAAAAGACACATGACGTGCGAGCTCGTCCATCCGGACGTCCCTTGAAAGGAATATCTGCCCGTCCCGGGCGATATCCTCGGTGGAAACGGCAAGCGTGTTCCGTCTTTGGGCGGAAGTAAAATCCAGCCTGCTTTCCACATTGCGCGCTTCCACCTCCCCGGCAGTGGAACGGTATTCCTGTATGCCGCTTTTAAACCGGCCGATGTCATTCACCAGGTCAAAGATGTTCTCATATCCGTACTTCTCAGCCACGAGGCTGAGGGGATAGTCATAATGTCTCAGTATTGTCCCGTAGGGCACTTTCCGGTCAAGTGCGGCAAATATGCCTTTGGGGGTATTGTCGAAACCGCCGCCCTCCAGAATCCTTCCGTCAGTGGCCCGCACGATGTCCAGGATCACATTCTCCACCGTGTTTTTAAACTCCCCGGGATTGCTTCCCCGCGCAAAGCCCTCCATGGTCTGTATTGCGTGCTGTATCTCATGGGCCAGGACAGACCTCACATCATCAGTCCGGGAGATGTTTATCACGATTCTGTTGTCCGGATGGAGGTAGCCCCCGCAATAGTCGGCCGACGGCAGGTCCACAAATTCCAGCCGGGTCCGTTTCATTTCAGGATAGGCCTGGAACAGTTCATCGTCTTTCACATAGTCATCAAGATAGATCCGTTCACGCAGCTCGTCCTGTTCCTTCAGTCCGGCTGCCAGCTCCGTCAGTTCCTCAAACCGTTTCCACTCCGCTTCAGAGAGTGTTTCGCCCTCTATCTGCCGGTCAAGAAGATTTTCAAGCTCCCCATGCCAGGACTGTTTTTCCAGCAGTCGTGAATAGCCCAGATCTCCGGCCGGATGGTATTCGAAATCCGCCGTCTCATAACGCCACTTGCTATCAGCCCCGCGTTCCCAGCCTGTCGCCGCCTTTATTGTTCCGGCATCCTTGCCGGACTTTTCCATTTCGCGGGCGACGGCGAGGTTCTCCAGCCGCAGGGAGGCCCCTTCAGACCGGTCAAGTCTGGAGGCCCCTTTCTCTCCGATGAAGCGGAAACGTTCATGTGCGGTTATCTTCAGGTCGGCCTCGCTGAAAATGACATAGTTCCGCGCGCCGTCAGCCCGGCCGCCGGTTGAACACTCCGCCGGATAGTCAATCCCGGTAAAACCCGCCCGCGAAAGAAACCCGCTGGCAAGCCGCTGTGAATCGGTATCCCGGTCCGGATTCATGAACATATGGTCCAAAAAGCCGTAGAACTCTTTCCCGCTGTTCCATACATGCGACCTGCCGCTCCAGAACTCCGCCGTGGCTTCCGGAAAGAAGAAACGTTCCTTGCGGAGCTGCAGGAATATCTTTCCCTGCTGCTCCGCGGATACCGGCCTGTCCCAGTACAGATAGTTCATCCCGTTGTCTTCCGGAATTTCCACCGTATAGAGGTGGCGCGGCGGCTCAATGCGTATCCTGCCCGCATCTATGTCGGAAAGCAGCTCCTGCTTCTGCCGCTCGAATGCCTTCCTCCGTCCGCTGTGTGCGCTTGCGATACGCCCGTCCATATACACGGAAGAAATGTTCCGTTTCAAACTGTCCACATTGGTGGAAGAAAGGATCTGGCGTTTCCATATTCTCCATACCTCATCAAAATAATATTCGTTGTCAAGCACCGGGGATAAAGGCTCCCCGTCATAGGTGATGTGGTTTCCCCGCTTTATACCGATGGCCGCATATTTGCGGGCGATTCCTTTCACTTCCGTCACGTATGTCCCCCATCCGTAGGCCTGCGCCCCTTCACCGGTTCCGGTAAAGGCATGGTCGAAATGCCCGAAGGAGGCCGGACTGCCGTGATAGACCTGACGGAAGCGGATGTTGTCATTTGATGTGGAAAACGCGCCCGTGTTTTCATAAGCGTCCTTCAACTGTCCGGGAGACATCACGGCTATGTATTTCACTCCCTCGTCGTAACCGACAAGCCCGTCATAGCCCGCCTCCCTGATTTTGGACAAAAACTCCGGGGTTTCCGTCAGCATCCAGCAGTTTCTTTTGCTTGATGCCAGCTCCAGCGCTTTCTCCGGGGATACCGTACCTCCTTTTCCTCCATAAAAAGACAGGACAGGTATCTCGCTGCCCAATGACTGCAGGATTTTTTTTACGGCCTGCCCGTCTTTCGGGTCAAAAGGGTTTCTTGAATTTACATACAGGTCATACACGTATCCTTCTTCCGTCCATTGTTCATTGCCATATTTGTCATCAGGAATGCTCATTGCACGCGTTTCTGCAATACCTCTTGCCTTTTCCACATCGACGGAGGTGAAAATCAGGCCGGAATATTCACCGCCCTTGAATGTGTGGAACGGAGCCTTTTGGGGTATATAAGTGATCCCGTCCCTCTGCCATCCCCTCTCGGGAGTAATCTGGTCTCTGCGCAAAGGTGTTCCATGGTGGACAACCAGAGGCTCGCCATTCTCATCGACAATCCTTGAAGCTGCCTCCGGTACATTTTCCCAGTCTCCAAACCAGTTCTTGAATGCTCTGGTGCGCACTTGGACCCACTGCCTCTCATTCAGGGAAGTCGGACTGCCGTTCGGAGCTTTCATGTATATGCCGTCCGCCTTGCCACGTGTGACAAGTTCCAGTTCTTCGTCCGTGACATGTTTATCGGAAGTATGTGTCATTGTTTGCCGGCTTAATATGATACCTTGTTCATAAAGTCATAAAGAGTTTTATCAGCAAAAAACTTGTTTACTTATTTACATTTCCGAAATTTAAAGTAAATAAGTAAACAAGTGATATATGTAGAATGCAAATGTTACTTACATTTCCGCATTGGCCTGCCGGCTTGCCTGGTTTATGGTGCCTGCCGCCTTCAGTGCATATCCCGCGGGTGTTCTGGCAAGCATCAGTGCGCTTCCTTTTCCTGCGGCTCCGGATGCGCCGGAAACAAGGGGCGGCTGTACGGCCTTCCCCTTCATCAGGGAGTGCCATTCCCCGGCTTTCATGTTTTCCACGGCCACCCTTTCCTTGCGTAGTTCCTTGACAATCTTCCCCACATTGCATTCCTTCCTTTCCGGAACGGCTGCCGAGTTGAATTTTTCATAAGCTTTGACAAGCTTCTTCTCCCTGTTTTTCCCGGCAGCCGAGACCTCGCTTTCCCGTTCCGCGGCGTTGTCCGAGTACTGCGCCTCGTAAGTGGCCTGGAAGTACTCCCTGTTTATTTCCCTGATCTCGCTGTCCAGTTTTTCCACCGCCTCTCTGACCTGCTTTGCCGAAGGTTTCTTTGCCACGTCCTCCGCCGCTTTCTTTCCGGAGTCTCCGGAGGTTTCGGATGTCCGGGCCGCTGCCGCCTCCTTGCCGGCGGCATTTTCCAGTCTGAGGCCGTACATTTCCATCGCCAGTCTTTTGATCTCTTCTGTAGGCGAACTGATAAACGGTGCCGCATCCCGGTCTGCGTTCAGAACGACAGACTGCACCTTTTCCGTAGGGTTTTCTATATACCGGATATTCATCGGATCGTTTCTGACAGCCGCCAGTTGTACAGCCTCGGACGGGGCGGACACGTATCTGATGTTCTCTCCCTTGGCCTGCACCGCCGCCAGCCGCACGCTTTCCTCAGGCTGCCTGATCTGCCGGAAGATATCCGGACTTCTCTGGACGGCCATATGCTGCACCTTCTCCGTCGGTTCCGCTATATGACGGATGCATTCCGGATTTTTCTGTACGGCTGCCAGCTGTACTTTTTCTGTCGGCTCCCTGATTGCCGAGAGATACCGGGGATCTTTCAGGACGGCCGTCAGCTGTACCTTTTCTGCGGGCTTCTGCAGCAGGAAGATGCATTCCGGTCTCTTCTCGACGGCTTTCAGCTGTACTTTTTCCGTAGGGTTTGGGATGAAGCCGACATAGGAAGGCCTGATGCCTATGACCGTCAGCTGTACCCTCTCACTTGGCGAAGTGATGAAATGGATGTTGTGCGGTGCGTTTCTGACAGCTGTCAGCTGTACCTTTTCCGTCGGTTTCTCAATAAAGCAGATGACACTTCTGTCCCTTCTGACCGCGGCCATCTGGACACGGGCGGAAGGGTTGGCGATCATGCTGATGGCGCGGGGATTGCTCAATACCGCCCTCATGTCCTTGTCGAACAGCGCGGCAAGGTGTTCCAGGATTGTAGGCATGGCTTTCAATGTTTAAAGGATTTGACTTCATCAAAAAACTCCTTTACGGCTTCCGTATCCGGTTCTCCGAGTTTCCTGTTCCCCTTCATCCGGAATACCAGCCTCCGGGCTGCGGCCAGAATACCGGTTGTGGGCGGCAGGTCCGCCTTGAACATCCTTTCCACGGCCGTGAAGCAGGCCAGGGGGGATGGGGCCTGCATGAGAAGGACACTTTCAGGAGAGGCAATTACGGCGGAAAGCTGTACTTTTTCCGTAGTGTTGGTGAACAGCCGGACAAGTTCCGGCTTTTTCTGTACGGCGGCAATCTGTACTTTTTCTGTCGGCTCTTTGATCCTTTGGATTGCGTCCGGATTGTCCAGAACTGCTGCAAGTTGTGCATGTTCCGGCAACAGGTTGTTTTCATTTGGCATGGTAGTTTCTTTTTTATGTTATATTTCGGATACAATGATAGGAGAATACACTGCAATTGTATTGCGCTTAATAAAAATTAAGAAGGTGCATCGTGTATTACGACACACCTTCCATTTTTTTATTGGATTTCCATTCTAATTACAAAAGACCGATACTGTCATTGTATTAATACCCGGGGTTTTGCTCAAGATTCGGGTTATTATCAATAGCTCCCTGAGGAATTGGATTGTATCGATTATGCACTTTGAATACACGGTCTTCAATCTTCTTGTCAGTAGCAGGGGCGTTCGTGTCAATCTCCGCACGTTTCGTCGGATCAGTCTCGGCATAATTTACAGTTCCGACAACCCTTTCCAAAACACCATTCAGGACTGTTTCTGCAACCATCTTTCCATTATCATCTTTCCAGCGCAGAATATCAGCCCGACGCACACCTTCCCCGGCCAATTCCACCCCACGTTCACGGCGGATCAGCCGGCGTAATGTTTCCTTTGAAGCATACTTCTCACGATCCACTTTCGGCATTCCTACACGTCCACGAATCAGATCCAGTTTGTCATAAACATCTGCAGACGGACCAGAAAGTTCATTGACTGCTTCCGCATAAGTAAGCAACACTTCTGCATAGCGGATTACAATAGGGCAGGCATTCGTGTTCCAAATACCATTAGCATATTGTTCATCCAAATATTTTCTCCAGGTTAAGGCGGTCTTTGAAGCATTGTTCGCAGAAGGAGGATAGTTTGCATTATCCTTACCATTGATTGTCTTGTCCAGTGTATTGACTACAGTGCCATTCCAGTCCATTCCTGGGTATATAATGGTCATGGCCATACGTGGATCGCGACCGGCAAACGGATGGTTTGGGTCATAAGAGCCGGATTCCTCTTTGGTCAAGCCGTCAGCCATTTCATAAGTATCCACCAGGTTCTGAGTCGGAACAATGGAGGACCAGCCACCGTCACCATTATTATACATCTGGCCTATTGTGCCCAATTCCAAAGTGGAATTCACATATTGAACAGCCAAAATAATCTCTTTTGAGTCCTGACCGGCAACTTTGAACAAATTACTGTAGTCCGGTTCCAGATCGTACTGTTTCAAATTCATGATGGCCTCGGCCATTTCTTTTGCTTTCACATAATCACCATAATACAATGCGCTGCGCATTCGGATTGCCATAGCAGCGCCCTTTGCGATCCGTCCCCTTTCAGAGGGAGATGCATTCAGTTCACCGATGGCTGTGTCCAATTCTGTATTGACGTAATTTTTCACTTCCTCCTCCGACTTGCGGGGAACTTTAGCTTCATCTGCTGAGTTATAGTTGTCAATCACAGGCACTCCTCCATACCACCAGTTCATAACAAAATAGCGATAAGCGCGAATAGTACGGACCTGACCGATCAAATCGTTTTTGGTCTGCTCATTGGAAAATGGGATCTCCTTTACCTTTTCCAGGAATGTGTTACAACGGCGGATGACTGAGAAATCATAAAAGCTTGCAACAGCCCCTGACGGAGTCATTGTACCGTTGCCAATGGTCTTATAGTTTTCCCATTCAAAGTTGTTATATCCAAAATCCGACCCGCAGTCGAGATATAAGATATTGCCACCATCTTCCCAGCTGGAAGTATCGTAGTTATTACCGCCATAACACCCGATAGCAAATTTTTGGGCATCATCCTCGGTTTTCCACGTAGTGGCAGGAGACAGGGCATCCAATGGAGCTGTATCTAGAAAATCAGAGCAAGATGTAATCATTGTCACCGCTCCTATGATCATATATTGTTTCAAGTATTTCATAATTCCATTTTTTTTAGTCTATAACAATTTAGAATGTAACATTAACGCCGAATGCATGAGTACGTAATAGAGGATAGGAAGACAGCCGTTGGCTTGTGGATTCAGGGTCTATATTGATCTTCATCTTATCAAAAGTCAATAGATTCTCTACAGAATAGTAAATACGGATATTCTCAACACCAACCGAATTCAACCAGCCTTTCGGCAAAGTATATCCCAACTGCAAATTTTTCAGACGCAAATAACTTGTATCTTGTAACCAAAAATCCGATTGTACCGAACGGCTGCTACTGGCCGAGTTTGTATCGTAAAAAATACGTGGCATGGAGGCATCATGGTTATCGGGTGTCCAGGCATCTCTCCAAATAGTAGCCGGATGAGCAGCGTCACCCGAGAAATTACCATACACCTCGTATCCGTCAAACAGGCGTTTCACACCCGCCGCACCATTGAACATCAATGATAAGTCAATTCCTTTCCAGCCCGCATTTATATTGAATCCGTAAATAATTTTAGGATCGGAACTTCCACAATATTCACGGTCATCAGCTGTCAGTTTACCATCTTTATTTGTATCCACATAACGCAAATCGCCTGCCTTGAAAGTTTTACCGAAAGGATTACCGTATTTGGCCGTATATGCATCAGCTTCTTCTTGAGAATTAAAAAATCCATCCGCCCTATAAATATAATAGGAATTCATTGCTTCACCTACCTTATTACGCTGGCTGTAACCATCAGTAGCATCCAGGTACTTGTTAGGGTCGCCGCCTCCCAGATCCAGAATTTCATTCTTATTGTAAGAGAAATTGCCCGCAATTCCGAAATCAACCTGACCTATTTTTGTATTGTAGCTTAAATTTATTTCTATACCACTGTTTCTCATAGAGCCTACATTATCCTTATAGGCATCCAAAGCAAATTCTTTAGGGACTGTCACATCCATAATTATACCAGTAGTCTTCCGATTATAATAATCCAGAGAACCATTCAGTTTATTGAATAAAGTAAAGTCAACGCCGACTCCCCAAGTAGAGGCTTTTTCCCATGAAATGGTTTCCAGACGATATTTCCGTTGATAATAACCAGAATTCAAAGAGCCTCCAAATGCATATTTGGAATCGAGATTATACGTGTTCAAGGCAGGATAATAGTCATTATTACTGCCACTCAATGCATCCTGATTACCCAGCTGCCCCCAAGAAGCTCGAATTTTCAGTCCGGACAACCAGCTGTCTTTTGCACTTTCCATAAATGCTTCCTCGCTGATGCGCCATGCACCCGAGAAAGAAGGAAAATATCCCCAACGGTGACCTTCCGCAAAACGGGAAGAGGCGTCCGCACGAATGTTGGCTTCCAAGAGATATTTACCTGCAAAATCATAGTTAATACGGGCAAACCATGAAATCATTGCCAATTCAGCTGTATACCCTTCATTGCTTTGGGTAGAAGCATCACCGGCATTCATATCCGTCAATTCATTATTAGGGAATTTCTTGCGGACGGCTTTCTGATATTTATAATTATATTTTTCCGTATGCCATCCCAACAGACCCTTAATATTATGCTTGCCGAAATTTTTATTGTAGTTCAATAAGGCGTCATAGTTTGTGCGGTCCCATTTATAAAAACGCTCGTCCAACTGACTGGGATCAGATTCTTTATTCTCATTATACTTTATATATTTTTGGAAATAATTGTAATTTTGTAAATTGTTGACGTAAGCACCTTGCAAGGTTAATTTTAAGCCATCAAATATTTCATAGTCTACAGCGGCCATCCCCGAAAAATTATAATTGTCACGGTTCACCTTCATGCCCGAATCTAACCAGGCAATGGGACTGCCGTCTGAAATTGTGCCCCAAGTGCCGTCATCATAGCGGGCTACAATCCAAGGAGCGATCAAATTCAACTGCCTGATGATCTGATCCGAGCTACCCCCGTAGTAGGCGGAACTGGCGTCACTGTAATCATTTTTAATGAAAGACAGGTTCATGCGCGCACTCAAACGTTTATTAATCTTCATGTCCAGATTGGTACGCGCATTAAACTGTTCACGCCCTGCGTTAGGCAAAATACCTGTTTGGTTCAAATATCCCAGCGAGGCCATATATTTTACATTTTCAGAACCACCGTTGATATTGACATTATGGCGATGTTGAACACCCGTCTTATATGCCAGGTCATACCAGTCGGTATCCGGATAGAGCGGGTCATTCCCGTCTTTAAACTTTTGCAGCTCGGTATCATTGAAACGCTTCGACATACCTTCAGCCTCCAATGCCTGATTCAGCAGGGATGCGTATTCGTATGACCCCATACGCTCAATCATATTCGTTGCATTCTGGAAACTTAGATAACCACTGTAGGAAATTTTAGTCTGTCCGGTCTTGCCGCGTTTGGTAGTTATCAAAACAACACCGTTGGCAGCTTTAGAACCATAAATTGCTGCCGAAGCAGCATCCTTCAATACAGAAATGCTTTCTATGTCATTAGGGTCGACCGCACTCAATGTACCGGTTTCAATGCCATCCACTAAAATATAAGGTCCCGCTTCATTCAATGTGCCGATCCCACGAACACGGATTTTGCCGGCATCCTGCCCCGGTGCCCCGTTGGTTCCTGTAATAGCAACACCCGGCATCAAACCTTGCAAACCACTGGATACATTCTGAATAGGACGATTCTCCAACTCTTTGCTGTCTACCATAGCAACAGAACCTGAAAGATTCGCCTTTTTCTGTGTGCCATAACCTACTACCACAACCTCACTTAGAGTCTTTGAATCTTCTTTCAAGATAACATTCAGCGGGCTGCCGTTCCATTTAATCTCTTGTGTCTGATATCCCACATAAGAGATTACAATCACATCTCCTTTCTTAATCCCATCGAGGCTAAAATTACCATCAAAATCGGTAATTGTTCCGTTAGTGGTACCTTTTACTACAACAGAGGCTCCAATAACAGACTCTCCGGTAGCATCTTTCACAAGTCCTTTGCATATTCCCGCTTGCTGTGTGGTCGCAAAAGAATTTGCTCCAGAGGCCGTAGCTGTAGAAATTGTTCCGGAGAATAAAGTTCCAAGGAATAATACCATACTAACAGATTGCAGTCTTTTTAACATAATATTGAGTTTTGAGGTTTATTAAAACTATAGATATTTAAAATTTTAATAACTATAATTTCAATTTGATTTAAATTAACGTCGCAAATATATAATAATTTTTAAAGAGACGCAATAACAGATGAAAAAGTTTGAGTTGAAATGGAAATTATACAATTATATAAGTATCCGGAAAGTTGGTCCCCATTATGGATTATAACAAATTTGATAACATGTCTTATTGAAGTTTGTACTAATATTCTTGACCACCTGTCAGGGTCATTGCTTCAGGATTAAACTGGACGGGGACTGTTTGGGGACTCTTCCGGTATTGTAGCTCGCCATCCAAAAACATTGCATGGATATTGAGCGAGTCAGGGGGCGAGAACGATGCAGGAACTGTCACTCCATTGATAATTTCTGGGCAGTACTTGTTTATATACATTTCTTCTGGAAGCCCATTGGAGTGAATATTGGACCATTCAAAGTTGATGTCAACAGCATACAAAGATGAAGAAGCACATAATTCATGTGAGATCTTTATTCTAAAAACTAAGATTTTCTTTTAATCGGCTGATTGATAAAGCGTAAAGAGCGATAAGCCTGGTAATTGGTAGCGATTTGGTAGCGGTGCTAATTTCAGTGCATTGCTTTGCTTCACTTTTAGAACTGATACAAATATACTAATTTTGACCGAAAAAGAAAAAAACAGAAGATTTTTAGTTTTCTGTGTAAACGGAAAAACAAGAAAAGTGTAAGTAACAGAATAAGTGCAAAAAAGGATTTGCACCTATTCTTGTTACTAAAAATGTAAATCATTGATTTTTAGGATGTAATTCATTGGTGCAAGGTGCAGCTATATACAGATATAGCTGCACCTTGCACCAATGAATTGACTTGTCCTAAAATAACCTTACAGCTCCTCTCTATTTCTCTTATTATACTTTGACACATTACATGAAACATAGAAATTTGCCATAATCATCTCCTTTGTAATATAAATCTAAGGTATTTTTATTTGATGTATTTATCTTATTGTATAATATTTTGTTTATATATTCCAAACTATTAGGCCATATTGATAAATTATAGGGCTAAAATGATAATCAATAATATTTTATCTTGTTTTTTCTTTGCACAATAAATAATGGGCTGCGTATTATATTCAATAAATATATTGTTGTTAATTAGATAATTTGTTTGCCTTAGATGATTAATATTCTTCTTGGCAAGATTTATAGATATATTATTTTTATCAATTATTGTTGTAAATATAAATATGAAAAGTAAATTCACATTATGGAGTGTTGTATTGCTCTTGGCCGGATTTATATTTGTAGGATGTGACAATGAACGAACAGAAAACGCATCTGATTTTCAGACAGGAATTCATAAAATTGTAATCCAACAGTCCGGTGACACAGATTCATTTGAAGTGAGTGTAAGTATCGGTGGTGCTGACAAGGGTGGTCCCGCCAAGTTGTACAATGACAAGGGAGAATACATTGGTGATTCCTATTCTGCCCAAATAAGGACGGCAACTATGTCTTGTTGTACAAATGGGAATGCGTTTTTCATGACCTGTGCCGGTTCGGTTTCCAGTATCTCGGAGGCGGGTAAACGGCTTCATATAACAGTAATAGGCTACATTGACGACAAGGAGGTTAACCGTTTGGAAAAAGAATATATAACAGATGGTAATACCCTTATTGAAACTTTCAGCGTTTCAACCAAGGAGATATGATCCGGGTAGAATACAGAACTTGTATTGAAAAGAGCATAACGCCTGAACATGTTTCTTATCGAACTTTTTTTCCTAACTAAATAATTTATGAATACACTTCAAAAAACAGCGGGAGCAATTCTGTCGCTCTCGCTATTGTGTGGGATGCAGGTTTATGCGTTCCCTGACTACCCTTCCCTGAGGGGACAAATTATCGAACAGAGTGATATCTGTCAAGGAGTTGTCAAAGATGCCAATGGCGAAAGCATTATCGGCGCATCCGTACTTGTCAAAGGGACGACAAACGGCAGCATTACGGGACTTGACGGTGATTTTTCCCTTAGGAACGTAAAAAAAGGGGATATAATTGTTGTTTCTTATGTCGGCTATCAGAGCCAGGAAATAGCCTGGACAGGTGAACCGTTAAACATCGTTTTGAAGGAAGATGCCGAAGTCCTTGACGAGGTGGTTGTTATTGGCTATGGTGCTGTAAGAAAAGCGGATATGGCCGGTTCCGTAGCCGTGCTGGACAACAAAAATTTCAAGGACCAGCTTATAACCCAGGTTGCAGACGCTCTTCAGGGGCGTGTCAGTGGCGTTCATGTTGAGAACAGCGGCGTCCCCGGGGGAAGCGTGAAAATCCGCATCCGCGGTGCTAACTCCATCAGCAAAAGCAACGACCCTTTGTATGTGGTTGACGGAATCGTCCGCGAAAGCGGTTTGGACGGTATCAATCCCGAGGACATCCGTTCGATGCAGGTTCTCAAAGATGCATCGTCCACTGCCATATACGGTTCCAGGGGTTCGAACGGGGTCGTTCTGATCACTACCAAGATTGGTAAGGCCGGTGTGCGTGAAATTATGTTCGACGCATCAGTGGGAGTTTCCAATGTATATAAGAGATACGATATCCTTGGAGCATACGATTACGCTCTGGCGCTCAAGGAGGTCAAAGGTATTGATTTCTCAAACGAAGAGATGCAATCCTATCAGAACGGAACGGGGGGCATCGACTGGCAGGATGAGATTTTCCGTACGGGGATCACCCAGAATTACAAGTTGGCTCTTTCCAATGGTAGCGAGAAGACCCAATATTACATTTCCGCCAACTACATGAGCCAGGAGGTGTGGTCATTGAATCGAAGAACGAGCGTTATCAGGCGAAGGCGAATCTTTCCTCACAGCTTACCGACTGGCTGCATATCACGGCTGACATCAATGCTTCCCACGGTGTGCGTCGCGGGGGATCTTTTGCCTCCGGTAAGGATAATCCGATCTGGATTGCTTTGAACTATTCGCCTACCATGACGATGATGGCCGAAAACGGGAACTATAACACCGATACTTATAATTCCATAGCTTCCAACCCGGTCGGTATCCTAAAGTTGCAGTCGGGAGAGACAATGACCAATGTTTTCAACGGACGTGTTGATTTGCGCCTTGATATAATGAAGGGGCTGACATTCACCACAACCAATGGCGTAGACTATTATGACGGGAAAAGTTATAGTTTCAGCTCCAAACGAGTGGGGACCAAGAGTGGTATGGGCAATAACGATACTTATCGTCTGATGCTGCAAAGCTCCAACAATCTGACATATACAGGTTCCTGGAATGACCATCATCTGACAGCCACGGCTGTATATGAGGTGACCTCCTCCGAAACCAGGACAATGGGTATAACCGGTAACAACCTGCTGACCGAGGGTGTGGGCTGGTGGAATGTGGGTATGGCTTCCTCTCGTGATGCAAACAATGGTTACGAGCAATGGGCGCTGATGTCGGGAGTGGCCCGTGTCATGTACAATTTTAAGGATCGTTATATGCTTACCGGAACATTTCGTGCCGACGGTTCTTCTCGCTTTGCCAAAAAGAAATGGGGGTACTTTCCTTCTATTGCCGCAGCTTGGACGTTGAGCAATGAGGATTTCATGAAGGATGTTTCCTCGGTTCAGGACATTAAACTTCGCGCCAGTTATGGTATTGTGGGTAGCCAGGCCATCAGTCCTTACGCGACCATGGGCCTTATGAGTGCTACTGCATACAATTTTGGAACCAACAGTAATTTTACCGGTTATTGGGCAAATGACATAGCGACTCCCGAGCTTACGTGGGAGAAGACCAAGCAGTTCGACCTGGGTCTGGAGTTCTCCCTGTTCGACAGGCGGCTGAATTTCAGTGTGGACTATTTCTATAAGCGTACTACAGATGCGTTGCTTAAAAGAAGTATCCCCGGATATGTCGGCGGTAACTCTTTTTGGGTGAATGACGGCGAAATCAGTAATCGTGGTATTGATTTGAGCGTGACCGCCCGGATTATGCAGAATGACCGGTTCCAATGGACCTCCACCTTGAACGGTACTTATTTGAAGAACCGCGTGGAACGCCTTTCCGGTGGTGAGAATGATTTCATCAACGGCTCCAGTCCGGCTGCCGGTATGGTTGATTATGCCACCATTATCAAGCCGGGTGAGGCCATCGGTACTTTTTGGGGATATGAATGGACCGGCTTGGATGAAAACGGACATGACACTTACACGGATGTAGATGGAAATCAGATGATAGACGGTGGCGACCGCAAGGTCATCGGCAAGGCCAATCCCGATTTCACCCTGGGATGGAATAACTCCCTGTCTTATAAAAACTGGGATCTGAACCTGTTCTTCAACGGATCTTTCGGAGCCAAACGTTTGAATCTTGTAAGATATACGATGGCTTCGGCCGAAGGGAATTCCCGCTTTGTAACTCTGGCAGACGCCTATCTGAAGGGATTCGACAAGATTGGCTCTTCGGCAACATACCCGAGCCTGACCGAAGGTGGAAATAATCTGCAGCCGGTTTCAACCAAATGGCTGGAGAACGCGGACTTCCTTCGTCTGGAGAATATCAGTCTTTCATACACTTTCCCCAAAAAGACAACGGGATTCGCTGATTTGCGGCTTACTTTCAGCTGTCAGAACCTTTTTACAATAACCGGGTACAAGGGGATGGATCCGGCCGGTACTACCTTCTCGAACAGCAGCGTTGACGTTGACGCGGGTATTGACATGGGAGCCTATCCTTCCCCAAGAACATTCACATTCGGTCTCCGGATGAATTTTTAAATCTAAAATAGAAGAACTTATGAAAATAAAAATAATAGCAGGCACTATGGTTGCCCTGTCATTTTCACTGATGTCGTGCAGTGATTTCTTAACGGAAGATCCCAGGGGAAAACTCACTCCGGAAAACTTCTTCTCTACCCAGGATGAATTGAACATGAGCATATATGCCCTTTACCAGAAAGTCAATCTTTCACAGGTATATACGAACATGCAGCTGCCCCAGTGGCAGGGGGATGATATAACGACCAATCCGGGGAGCAACAAACAGCCTGCCGCAGAAATGGACAAGTTTGCCGCAGCAAACAACAACAAGGGTGTCAAAGATGCGTGGAACATGCATTATGCCATTGTAAAGGCTGCCAATTTGATCATACAGGGGGCTTCTAAAACACCTACCACTCAAGATGAGATAAATATCGCCCTCGGGCAGGCTAAATTCTGGAGGGCATACGCTTATTTTACCCTGGTGCGACTTTGGGGACCGCTGCCGATGAATCTGGACAATGTCAACGATGATTATACCAAACCTCTATCCCCCGTGGAAGAAGTGTATGGTCATATTGTGCAGGACCTGACCGAAGCTGAGGCCGTATTGCCTACGGGTTACAGTGGCAACCCCCGCTTTCTGAACGGAGTGAATGTGTATGTAACCCGGCAGGCAGCCAAATCTACTTTGGCAGCAGTGTATATGGCTATGGCCGGCTGGCCGATGAACAAAACGGAATATTACGCAAAGGCTGCTGAAAAGGCGAAGGAGGTCATTGAGGGTGTGAACAGAGGTGAATACGAGTATAAGCTCGATAAGGATTACAAAGATGTGTATGCTATGAGCAATAACTATAATAATGAGACGGTGCTCGGCATAAACTATTCACCGTTCGTGGATTGGGCACAGGATTCGGAGCTTACTTCATGTAACCAGTTTGAATCGCTGGGCGGCTGGGGAGACGCCTGGGGTGAAATTCGTTTCTGGAAGGAGTTTCCTGACGGTCCGAGAAAAGATGCGACTTATGATCCCAAGATTCGTCTGAAAGACGGAACGTTGGTTGACTGGTGGGAGTTGAAGGAGGACGGTACCCCTGTCGTTCCGGAACATCACCCCATGTTCAGTATATTCTCCGTCAACTGGGATCCTGCGTCAAAAGTGAATACCAGTGCCCCGTATGATTATACAAAACCGGCCAGTCAGAACATGTGTAATGACCATCGGCATAGAATCATTCGTTATTCGGAGGTTTTGTTGTGGTATGCGGAAGCCAAGGCCAGGACGGGGCAGACGGACGAGTTGGCATTCAAGTGTCTGAATGATGTCCGCGAGCGTGCCGGACTGGAACCGCTCACCGGACTTTCTGCAGATGACCTTGCCGAAGCGGCTTATAAGGAGCATGGTTGGGAGGTGGCAGGCTACTGGGTGGCCCTTGTCACACGCCGTGCGGACCAGTTCCGTATGAACAGACTGAAAGACACCTTTAAGGAAAGAGCGGAGAACACGGCTGTTGAAGTCGCCGACGGGATCCTGGTAAAGGAGTCTGTAGAATATACGAACAGGACATGGAGTGACAATCTGATGTATCTTCCATATCCTGATATGGATTCCCAGAAAAACCCGAATCTGGTAAGGTGATTTTTTATTTTAAGCCAGAGGGCACCCGCCAATCACCAGTTGATTGGCGGGTCGCTCCTCTGATTTTCAATGTATAATTTTTTAATATCATGTACTAAATTTTGAATTGTTTTTTCCGTGTTCTCTGCTCCTGCCTTTCCGGTCATATGTTTTCGGAAAGAAGGGTATGTGACCTGCACGTGACTTTTGAGCTGATAGGGGAATGGGGTGTGGAGATCGTTCCCGTGGCATTATTGTTCATTCTTATGTTTTTCTCCCTTTTGGAAACTCAGGAGGTATCATTCCCGTCCCCATTGATATCCATGTTTGCGGATAGTCATTTGTAACGTGCTTGCGGCATGATAATGCCGGAAATCATGGACAAACGCATAATAGGTACACATTCGATTTTTAGTAATAACGGATTGGAATCATGAACATTCTGAAGTTACAAGGATTGGACGGTCGGCTTTTTGACCTTGTCGCGCCTTTGGTAATGAACCCGGCCGTATTGCGGCAAAATAATAATTACCCTTTCAAAACGACGCGTAACCATGTCTGGTACATTGCCATGGATGAGCAAAGGGTGTTGGGATTCATGCCCGTGAAAATGACCTTGACAAACAATTGCATAGATAACTACTATATTAGCGGGGATAACTCCTCTGTAATAGAGGTGTTATTGGACCGTATTATCCATGATTTTTCTTCTGATGGTTCCCTTGTGGCCGTTGTACACGAACGTCACGTGGAAGACTTTTCAATGAAGAATTTTATCCCCTGTGTCGAGTGGAAGAAGTATGTCAAGATGCGTTATCATGAAGGAGGTGGGGCATGATGCGCCGGATGGATGTCCACGAGGCCGCCAACCGGAGATTGAAGATCATCTTTGACTATTTTGATTACGTGTATGTCTCTTTTTCCGGTGGCAAGGATAGCGGTATCCTTCTCCATTTGTGCATGGATTATATCCGCATGCATGCACCCGGTAGAAAACTGGGTGTGTTCCACATGGATTACGAGGTGCAGTACCGCCAGAGCACGGAGTACGTGGAAAGGATGTTTTCCAACAACCGGGATATCCTTGAAGTGTTCCACTGTTGTGTCCCCTTCAAGGTACCCACATGTACTTCCATGTACCAGCAGTACTGGCGTCCCTGGCAAGAGGGGTACCAGAATATCTGGGTTCGCCAGATGCCGGGCACCGCTCTTACCGTGAAAGATTTTGATTTCTGGAACGACAGCCTGTGGGATTACGACTTCCAGTCTCTTTTCCCTTCCTGGATACGTCGTAAGAAGGGATGCAAGCGTGTTTGCTGCCTCGTGGGGATCCGCACGCAGGAGAGCTTCAACCGGTGGCGGGCGATTCATTCCGACAAGAATTACCGTAAGCTGGCCAACTACAAGTGGACTCACCGTGTAGGATATTACACTTATAACGCCTACCCGATATACGACTGGAAGACAACGGACGTGTGGACGGGGTATGCCCGGTATGGTTGGGATTATAACCGTTTGTATGACTTGTATTACCAGGCCGGGATTCCCTTGTCCCGCCAGAGGGTGGCCAGCCCGTTTATCTCACAGGCCGTTTCGACCCTACATCTTTATAAAGTTATTGATCCGGATACCTGGGGACGCATGGTCAGCCGGGTCAACGGCGTCAGTTTCGCCGGAATGTACGGGAACACGGTTGCGATGGGCTGGCGCTCCATCAGTTGTCCGGACGGGTTCACGTGGAAAGAGTACATGTACTTCCTCCTTGACACGCTTCCCCGGGCGACAAGGGAGAACTACCTGGAGAAACTGAGGGTGAGCCAGAAATTCTGGAGAGAAAAAGGAGGCTGCCTGGGAGAGGAAACGATCGGGAAGCTGCGTGCGGCCGGTGTACCGTTCACGGTGGAAGAATGCACGACATACCGGACTGACAAGAGGCCCGTCCGCATGGAGTATATAGACGAGATAGATATCCCTGAATTTCGTGAAATACCCACTTACAAACGAATGTGCGTCTGCATCCTGAAAAACGATCATACCTGCAAGTATATGGGTTTCACGCAGACCAAACGGGAGAGGGAGATGAAAGAGAGAGTTTTGAAAAGATATAAATTGTGATTGTCATGTCAAGTTTTAAAAGTCCGGCGTATAACGTCAAGGCCGTGCCAGTCGAGAAAATCGTGGCCAACAGCTATAACCCGAATGTCGTTGCTCCCCCGGAGATGAAGCTGTTGGAACTGTCCATCTGGGAAGACGGTTACACGATGCCCCTCGTGTGTTATTACCGGGAAGAAGAGGATATCTACGAGCTGGTTGACGGTTACCACCGCTATCTGGTTATGAAAACATCCGTCAGGATTTACAAGCGCGAGAACGGATTGCTGCCTGTAACGGTCATAAACAAAGACATCTCGAACAGGATGGCCTCGACTATCCGTCATAACAGGGCCAGGGGAATGCACTCGCTGGAACTTATGACAGGTATTGTGGCGGAACTGTCAAAATCGGGTATGTCCGACAGCTGGATCATGCGCAACATAGGCATGGACAAGAACGAGTTACTCCGTTTCAAACAAATCTCAGGTCTGGCTGAATTGTTTCGTGACAGGAGTTTCGGGCTCTCGGACGACTGGTTGGAGGAATAAAACGGTCTGTCTGGTATCCGTAACAAATATACATGGTGTTTATGCTTGCAAATCATTATTTGTAGGTATTGCGAGTGATGATTAAAACCGTTAATTTTGCAAACTAATGGATCGTACGAAAAAAAGACAGAGACAGCGGGCTGTCATAGCATGTATGTTGTTGCTGACATTGATGCCCTTTTTCCTCGTGAAAGCTTTTCATGTTCACGGGGAACATTCGTGCGTATCCCATAACGAACAGGGACACTCCCGTCACGATTCTCCTGAAAATTGTACCATCTGTCTCTTTACGCTCTCCCCGTTTGTCGAGGCAGGGATTTTTATATACGATTATATTCCGACTGGCAGGCCTGTAAGGTATCTTATCTCCGGGGAAACAGATGTCATCGTCATTCTTTTCCCGCATTTCCTCCGTGCACCCCCTGTGTGTTTGTCATAACTCCCTTGAGGGATTCGCATGCCATCACTGTGATTGCGTGCAGGGGCTTTTCATGTCCTGTCTTAACAGATTATAACCCGTTTATATTTTTTCAAGTATGACATTTCATGCATATCTCCAGTATGTGTGCCTGCTTGTTGTCTGCCTATGTACCCTCCCTTCTCCCATGGAAGCACGGGTACAGGCTGACCGGCAATCGACGGGTACACGCGATACTCTGCTGGTCATTGACCAGGAAAGCGGGCTTCCCATTGAAGGGGCCTATATCCTGACCAGGGAACGGTTACTTGTCAGCTCCCCCCGTGGAATGATTGTTTTCGGTCATGGAACGTGTTTCATGGATACGGTCCTCGTGCAGTGCCTGGGTTACGGTTCCCGGCGTGTGCCTTTGAACGAGGTATTCAAAGAAAGCAGCATACATACCGTATGTCTCTCCCCGAACATACAAAAACTCGGGGAAGTGGTCGTGACCGGTGAACGTGCCGGGGCGTCACCCAACGTGGTGAGCCGGCGCCTTTCATCTCCCGAGATCAGGAACGCGCTGGGAACCTCGCTTGCCACCCTGCTCGAACGTGTCAGCGGGGTAAGTTCCATCAGCACGGGAACCACTGTATCCAAACCCGTTATCCAAGGAATGTACGGGAACCGGATACTGATCATCCATAACGGTGCCCGCCAGACCGGGCAGCAATGGGGGGCCGACCACGCTCCCGAAGTGGACATGAACGGCAGCTCCTCTGTTTCGGTAATCAAGGGCTCCGATGCGGTAAGATACGGTTCGGATGCCCTTGGAGGGATTATCGTCATGGAGCAGTCTCCGCTTCCTTTCAGAAAACGCTCCCTTCAAGGGGGAATCTCCGCACTTTACGGAAGTAACGGGCGTCGCTACGTGGCTACCGGACAGCTCGAAGGTGCTTTTCCCGGTGATTTCGCCTGGCGTCTGCAGGGAACCTGGTCAAATTCCGGGGACCGTTCCACTGCGCACTATCTTCTGAACAACACGGGAACCAGAGAGTATCACGCTTCCGCCTCTCTGGGCTATGACCGCGGACGTCTGAGAGTGGAAGGTTTCTACAGCCGCTTCTACAGCCGGACAGGGGTGATGCTCAGCGCCCAGATGGGTAGCGAGGACCTGCTGGCGGAACGTATCCGGCTTGGTCGCCCCCTGCACACGGATCCCTTCTCCCGTGGTATCAGGGCTCCCTGCCAGGAGGTCACCCATCAGATCACATTCGGCAGGATGCGGCTCGGCATGAAGAAGGGGGGAAGTATTCACTGGCAAAGTACCTGGCAGAAGGACGATAGGCAGGAAAACCGTGTCCGGCGGCTGGATTCTAACATTCCGGCGGTTTCCCTGCACCTGAATTCATTCCAGCATCTTCTGCGTTGGAAGCGGGATTACCGCTCCTGGCAAGTCGAGGCGGGAGGTCAGGTCATGTTCATCGAGAACCACAGCCGCGCGGGTACCGGATTCGTGCCCGTTATCCCGAACTACACGGAGACACAGGCAGGGATATACGGAATCGGGAAATATCACCTGGCCAGGGGAGGCGTTGAAGCAGGCCTCCGCCTGGATATGCAGGAAACCCGTGCCAGTGGTTATGACTGGACGGGAAGCCCCTATGGCGGGACAAGAAAGTTTAACAACGTGTCCTACAGCCTGGGAGGACACTATCAACTTTCCAGACGCTGGAGGCTCACCTCCAACTTCGGTCTGGCTTGGCGTGCCCCTCACGTGTATGAACTGTACAGCAACGGGAACGAGCTCGGGTCTGGGATGTTTGTCAGGGGAGACTCTGCGATGCACTCGGAAAGAAGCTACAAATGGATATCTTCCCTCCGTTACGGCGACGGGATGTTCAGCGTCTGTCTGGACGGTTACCTGCAATGGGTGGACGGCTATATCTATGACGGGCCGGAGAAAGAGACAGTCACCGTGATTTCGGGAGCATACCCGGTCTTCCAGTACAGGCAGACCCCGGCTTTCTTCCGCGGTATGGACTTTGACCTGCGTTTCACTCCGGGCGGTTCATGGGACTACCATGCCGTCGTCTCCTTTATACGGGCAAACGAACGGACAAAGGGTAATTATCTTCCTTATATTCCCTCCTTCCGTTTCAGCCATGAACTTGCGTGGATACACGAGACGAAATCGCATCTCAGGCTGCGTCTGAACATCAGGCACCGTTTCACCGCAAAACAGAGGCGGTTTGATCCGGACACGGATCTTATCCCGTATACTCCCCCGGCGTACCATCTCCTCGGGTTCGACGCTGCTCTTGAACTTCCCGTGAAACGGGGACACCAGGTCCGGTTCATGCTGTCGGCAGACAACCTCCTGAATCGTGAGTACAAGGAATACACCAACCGCTCGCGTTACTATGCGCATGATATGGGACGTGATGTGCGTTGCGGTGTAAACTGGATTTTTTAATTTATAACAACTATAATCAACACTAATAAATAAAAAGAAAAATGAGAACAATTGCATGTAAAACCGTGTGGGCACTTCTGATAGGAGTGTCCCTTGTCCTGTCGCTGAACTCTTGCAGCAAGGATCCTGTAATACCAGAAGACGAGACGAAGAACAAACTGCATGAGGACCCGGCAAAAATGACCGTCCGCCTCGTTGAATGCCACCTGCACGCTGACTGGAACGAGATACAGAAGGCCGGAGGTTCCCACCAAAATCCGGAATCCCCGGCCAGGTATATGAAACGTGTCCAGGAGATCACTTATGAACTGAAGACCGGCAGTGGATGGACCCTTGCTGAAGGAAGCCAGGGCAAGTTTTACGTTCAGAAAAACGGCGAATATAAAAATGGAAACAACTTTACCCCGGCCCCGGTTTACCTGATGTTTATCTATTACTACAATTCCAAAGGAGAGTTGATGAACGGCCAGTTCGTGGAGAACGGGCAGGAGAATATCCACCAGCATTTCTTCACCCCGGAGAACGTGAGACCTACCTTTGACGGGAAACCGGAAGCTGACGACAATGATCCGGAGGCACTGGTGGATTATCTCTATGTGGATACCACGCCCTGGGACAAGACCAAACATGACAACGAGGCGGAAATTACGGGAAGCACTAACCCGGTAGGATTAAAAGGAGTTATCCGGTTCCTGAAGGACCGCAAGGAGTTTGACCTGAAACTCCGCCTGTATCACGGCTACAATTCTAAAAAGAACCCGCAGACAAACGGCTTTGACCCGTTCTACAAGCCCTCCGGGGTATTGATCCAGCGTGGAACATGGGATATTAACCTGAGCATCCCGGTAGTGGTGTTTTGGAGCCGCGAGGAGTTTGTTGATGTGGACCCGGAGGCAGATGTGAACCTGATCGGGGAGGATAGCCTGGATGAAGACAGCAACCGCACGCTACACTCCATCATGAAAACCTTCAGTCTTACATGGAAGGAGGCGCTTGAGGAGTTCATTTCCTATACCTACCAGGCGGGGGATGTGGAAGCTGGATCCATATGGCTTTGATCATCTTGCGTAGGATGGAATTCTCTCTTTATCAATCTACAGGCGGCAGGTGGGGCCGCCTTTTTTGTCTTGTGCAACGAAAAAATCCCATCTGCCATGCTTAATCCCCGTGGTTTACTTGGGGATGTATTGGGACATGCTTTACCATTCTTCTACGGAATAATACCTGTCTCTACCAACAAAATATCCATTCTTTATTTCCTCTATGTGTTGTTTGGAATAATAGGTACTACCATACTCAACCTTTGCTGGAATCTTATGTCTATGAATAAAAGAGCGTACACCATCTGCTGTCATTTTAAATGTTGTACGCATTTCCTCTGGCGTTATCCAGTCTGTGATTTCTGCATACTTATTCTTTTTGTTGTATAACAGGTCAATGGATCCCTTCTCATAGAAATTAAATCCTTTCAGTGCTATCTTAGGTATGTTGTTCTCTCTTGTTATAACTCCAGCATGCTTTATTGATATTTTAAACATCTCTGCTACCTCATCAGTAGAATAGTATCCTTCAGGAGTTGCTGGACAGATTTTTTCCTGTTGCTTTGCCGTGAAAACAACCTTTTCATCACCATTTGACTTTATTAGTGGAGTTGAATTTTGAAGACGTTGATGCATGATATTATCAAAATCCGTCCGATAAATCATGGTGAATTTTCCACGCTTTTCAGTCTTAATGCTATAGGTCTTTAGAGTATAACTTACCTGATCTTTAGTTATGCCATACTTTTGCATAGCTTCTTCATAAGAGTACCAGTCAGGATCAATTTCATCGGTCTTGTGTTTTATACAATCTATATGAACCTTAGAATAATAAGACCTGCCATTTCTCTTTACCCTGGGAACCGCATGGTATTTTACAAAACAAAGAGTCGCACCCTGAGTCATATTGTACATTTCCATGATTTGACTCAATGTGTAATAGTTATCAATGTCGATGACATCAAGAAGCTCAGAGAAATTTGCGTCAATAAGCTTTTTACTGTAGAAAGTATTACGCCCTTCGTAAACTTTAGGGATGCCTAATCTGTCACAACGCCCCCATACAGCTTTACGTCCAATTTTATACTTATCCATAATCTCTTGTAGGGTATAGTATTCTTGTTCTTGCTTACGCTTGTAACTTCTTTTTCTATAAGGTCCTGCATCCTCAAAGTATTTGTCAAGATCCTCACGACGGACAAGGGTTTTTCTACGTATTCTCACTGCCTTGATGATTCCGGAATAGAAACATCTATAAACAGTGCTAACACTTATATCAAGTAATAAGGCAACATCTGAGGGTGTCAAAAATGGTCGTGAAGCAACTGCGTCTCTTTCTTTATCAAGAGCTGCTTCTTTTTCACTTTCCCGGACACTTTTTTTACGTTTTGCTTCACGTTTGCGAGATGCGTCACGTTCGCACTCTCTACAGCAGTATTTATTTGACATCTTGGATGCAATAAACTCTGCTCCACATGTTAAACATTTCTTTAATATCTTCATTTTTTTGGCATGTTAAAATCGTCCATTTCCTTTGCAGCAATTTTCAGGTATTTGCAGGAATTTTCACGAGGTGTCCAACATGTCAACGGGCGCACATTTATCACTTTTGCAGTTTTTGCATAAGGTGCCATATATGTCATTTTCCGATTGCCATTTGGTCGCAAAATTTAGGGATAGGAACGATATTTGAGCCAAATTTACCCTTAAAAACTGGTTGTAACAAGTTTCAAATGGAAAGTGTTAAAATGAAAAAAGCCACCAATTATTGCAAATGGGTAAAACCATAGGAAATCAAATATAACGAAATCGGTTAAATCCAACTGATTTATAGCTAGTTATGAATGTGTGCCGATTTTTGATTAGACCGTTATATTTGCCTAAATTGAGATATTTTCGTGCGCTTTTTGTCCCGTTTTTGTCCCTTTTGGATTTATCTTTGCAAAGTATGTAAGTGACTGATAAACAATATAGTAACAAATCCAAGAAACGGATAACACAGAAAAGAAAATGGGACGGAAAAAGAAAGAAATCAAAATGAAAGAGCCTGTCCGCATACGCGAAAAGAGGCTCAATGACGGCAATGTAAGCCTGTATCTCGACATGTATTACATGGGTGCAAGGAAGAAGGAGGGCTTGAAGCTCTACCTCGTGCCGGAAGTGAACGCTGCCGCCAAGTTGCAGAACAAGAACACGCTCAAGCTCGCCGAGCAAATCAAGGCTGAGCGCATCATCGACATCCAGCGGCACGGCCTTGTGAATTGGGAGAACGTGAGAAAGGGAAGGATGACGCTTGCCGCTTGGGTGGAGAAGTACACAAAGGATGAGAACGGCCTTACCCCGGCAAGCATGAGGTCGAAGCGGAACGCACAGGCAAGGGTGGAACAATACCTATTATATATAGGGAAGCCCAACCTTGGCTTGAAAGAGGTGGACAAGGATTTCTGCAAGGGCTTCATCGCCTTTCTGAAAACCTGCACATTCAACAACGGGAAGAAGACTTTGGGCAGTACCACCTGCCGCATCTTCATGAATCGCCTTGCCGCAGCCTTGAATATGGCAGTCCGCGAGGGGCTGATTGACAGCAATCCGTTCAAACTGTTGGACGCAAAAGAGAAGCCGCAAAAGAAGAGTGCCATCCGTGAGTTCCTGACCATCGAGGAACTGCGGACGCTTATTGCCACGCCTTGCCGCTATGACATCGTGAAAAAAGCATTTCTGTTTTCATGTTTCACAGGGTTGCGGTACAGCGACATGATGGCGTTGAAGTGGAACGAGATTCACAAGGCGGCTGACGGCAAGACGCTCTACATCGAGCATGAGCAGGTAAAGACCAAGAACACGGTGACGATACCGCTTTCAAACGAAGCCTTGAAGTGGATGCCCCGAAAGTCGAAAGACAGCGAAAGGGTGTTCCACCAACTCCGCATCACCTCTACAACAGTTGAAGTGGTGTTGGGTGAATGGATGCAGGAGGCCGGAATACAGAAGCACATCACCTACCATTGCTCACGACATACGGCGGCAACCTTGTTGCTGACCCTCGGTGCAGACCTCTATACGGTGAGCAAGATTCTCGGACACCAGAGCATCAGGATGACGGAGGTCTATGCCAAGATAGTGGACAAGAAGAAAATTGAGACGATGAACCTCGTGAACAATATGTTTGTGTAACCAATTAGGAAAGGATAAATATTATGAAAGTAGAAATCAAGGAACGGCAACTGACAGCCGGAAACCGCAGCCTGTATTTGGAGTATTACGAAACGGGCTTTCGCAAGAAAGAGAACCTGCACCTTTATCTAATTCCCGACGATGCGCCCCATGCGAAGAAGCTCAATGGGGAAACCTACCGCAAGGCGCAGGAGATACGTGCGCAACGCATCCTGAATCCTCCGACCTTTGAGAAGAAGAAAAAGACGGAGGACAACAAAACCGCCAAGACGATGACATGGCTCGGTTGGTGTGACGACTATATCCAAAGTGCGATAGACAGCGGCAACTGCGAGAAGATGATTGCACACAAGGGCGTTGTCCGCAAACGGATAGCCGCCTACCTGCAACGGATAAAGCAGACGAATGTCCTGCTGAAAGATGTGGACAGGGATTTGGTGAGCGGCCTGTTCGATTATATGCGGAGTTACCGCAACCGCAAACAAATAAAGACGAATGGCGGCAGACTGGCAGCTTATTCCCTCGTGCTGTTCGAGGAAACAGTCAAGGCTATTTTTAACAAGGCGGTGCGTGACGGGCTGATTGCGTACAACCCGGTTCAAGACCTAACAAGGGAAGAACACTTCCACGCGCCGGACAAGCACCGTGAATACCTGACTGCGGATGAACTGAAACGCTTTCTTGCCGTTGAACCGCAAACCGCAATGGAGCAGACCGTGCAGATGGCTTTCGGCTTCTCGTGCATGACGGGGCTTCGGCTCGGCGATATGCAGCACTTGCGGTGGAGCGACATCAAGGACGTGAACGGCGTGCAGATGGTTTCCATTATCCAGCACAAGACCAAGCGCCCCGTCACCGTTCCGCTCAACACATTAGCTTTGTCCTTGCTCCCTCCAAGACCGGAGAACGGAGAGGAAGGCATCATCTTCCCGTTGGTGAAGAAGCCCGACAACGTGGCGAAGTACGTGCGCCGCATCAAGGAAAAGGCAGGGATAGAAAAGGATTTCACCTATCACAGCAGCCGACATTCGGCGGCAACGCTGGCGATAACGGCAGGTGCGGAACTCTATTCGGTCAGCAAGATTTTGGGGCATGGCAGCATCGCTTCCACGCAGGTTTACGCAAAGGTGAACATGGAGAAGAAAGTGGAGGCAATGAGCCTGACGGATGGGGTGTTTTGATGAATAGTCATAGAGGCTTTGTTGAAATGGCATCCCTATATTCAATGATAACAAGGGGGTCGCCAAATCATCGACCCCCTAAACCTATATTTTGAGGATAAGACTGCATACAAAATAATTTTCTGCAAAAACACAACCCGATGGTTGTTTGGTTTGGGATATTTATTGTACCTTTGCAATCAAGACAGGAAAAGGATGTATCTCAATGAACACAACGACAGATAAAACGCTTTCCGTGGCTTCGATACCGAAAGCGCAAGAGGTAGAAAAGGAACAGAATATAAAGGATTGGGCACAGTACTCTCAATGGATTGCCGCCGCCATGTCTAAACGGATGTCGGAACTTGGTTTGACGCAGAAAATGCTTGCCAAAAAGATGAACTGCACCCAGCAATACATATCCAAGGTGTTGAAAGGGAAAAAGAATATGTCGTTGGAAACCATATGTAAGATTGAAAACGCGTTGGGCATTGAGATTATCAAAGACCTGAATGAAAAATGAGTAACGAATAAAACAGGAATATGTCAATACAAAGTGAAGCGGCATTGGAAGCCGGACTTATCGCCACGCTTCGGCAAATGGATTATGAGTATGTCCAAATAGCCGAGGAAGATAATCTTCAAGCCAATTTCAAACAGCAGTTGGAGATACACAACCGTAAGCGGTTGGCAGAGCACGGGCGTACAGAATTTACGGATGAGGAGTTTGAAAAGATACTCATCTACCTTGAAGGAGGTGCGCGCTTTGAAAAGGCGAAAAAGCTCCGTGACCTCTATCCGCTTGACACGGCAGACGGCAAACGTATCTGGGTGGAATTTCTCAACCGCCAACAGTGGTGTCAGAACGAATTTCAGGTTTCCAACCAGATTACGGTGGAGGGCAGAAAGAAATGCCGTTATGATGTGACTATTCTTATAAACGGCCTGCCATTGGTACAAATTGAGTTGAAACGCCGTGGAGTGGAACTCAAGCAGGCATACAATCAGATACAGCGTTACCATAAGACTTCTTTTCATGGTTTGTTCGATTACATCCAACTATTCGTTATTTCCAATGGAGTAAACACTCGCTATTTCGCCAACAATCCGAACAGCGGCTACAAGTTTACGTTCAACTGGACGGATGCCGCCAATGTGCCGTTCAATGAATTGGATAAGTTTGCAGTTTTCTTCTTTGAAAAATGTACGCTCGGAAAAATCATCGGCAAATACATCGTGCTGCATGAGGGCGACAAGTGCCTGATGGTGCTTCGCCCGTATCAGTTCTATGCCGTAGAAAAGATATTGGATAAGGTGACGAACTCCAATGACAACGGCTATATATGGCATACCACTGGAGCCGGAAAGACCTTGACCTCGTTTAAGGCAGCACAACTTGTATCCGAACTGGACGATGTGGATAAAGTGATGTTTGTGGTTGACCGCCACGACCTTGATACGCAAACCCAATCTGAATATGAAGCCTTTGAGCCGGGTGCGGTGGATGGTACGGACAATACGGATGAACTTGTGAAGCGGCTGCACAGCAATTCCAAGATAATCATTACCACCATTCAGAAACTCAATGCCGCCGTCAGCAAAACATGGTACAGCAACAAGATAGAAGCCATACGCCACTCCCGTATCGTGATGATATTTGACGAATGTCACAGAAGCCACTTTGGGGAAAGCCACAAACGGATAATGAAGTTCTTTGACAACGCACAAGTATTTGGTTTCACGGGAACACCTATTTTTACGGAGAATGCCGTGGACGGGCATACGACTAAAGAGATATTTGGTAATTGCTTGCATCAGTATCTTATCAAGGATGCCATTGCCGATGAAAACGTGTTGGGTTTTCTCGTGGAGTATTATCACGGAAGCGAGGAAGTGGAAAAGGGCAATGCCAACCGCATGGAAGAAATCGCCAAATTCATCCTTAATAATTTCAATAAGTCAACCTTTGACGGTGAGTTTGACGCATTGTTTGCTGTGCAGTCCGTGCCAATGCTTATCCGCTATTACAAGATATTCAAGTCCTTGAATCCGAAAATCCGTATCGGAGCTGTATTCACCTACGCTGCCAACAGTAGCCAAGACGATGAGCAGACAGGAATGAATACGGGGCGATATGTCAGTGAAAGCACAGGTGAAGCGGACGAATTGCAAGCCATTATGAACGACTACAATGAAATGTTCGGCACTGCATTCACTACCGAAAACTTCCGTGCCTACTACGATGACATCAACCTGCGCATGAAAAAGAAGAAAGCGGATATGAAGCCGCTTGACCTCTGCCTTGTAGTGGGTATGTTCCTCACCGGATTTGACAGCAAGAAGCTCAACACGCTTTATGTGGATAAGAACTTGGAGTATCACGGATTGCTGCAAGCGTTCAGCCGCACGAACCGTGTGTTGAACGAGAAAAAGCGTTTCGGCAAGATTGTATGTTTCCGTGATTTGAAAAGCAATGTAGATACGGCTATCAGGCTGTTCAGCAATTCCAACAATCCAGAGGAAATAGTAAGACCTCCGTTTGAGGATGTGAAAAAGGAATATCAGCAGTTGGCAACGGATTTCTTACAGAAATATCCAGAGCCAAGCAGCATAGACCTATTACAGAGCGAAAAGGACAAGAAGGATTTTGTACTGGCTTTCCGTGACATTATCCGAAAACACGCAGAAATTCAGATATACGAGGATTACAATGATGATGCGGATGACCTCGGCATGACCGAACAGCAGTTCATGGACTTCCGAAGCAAGTACCTTGACATTCACGATACGTTTATCTTAGTTGATTCTGTTTCACCTGTAAAGTCGGGTGATGAAACACCGGGCGATGAGCGGTTAGAAGATGTGGATTTCTGCCTTGAACTTCTGCACAGCGACATTATCAATGTGGCTTACATCCTTGAATTGATTGCCGACCTTGACCCGTACAGTAATGACTATGCGGAACGGCGAAAGAATATCATTGATACCATGATTAAAGATGCCGAAATGCGTAATAAGGCAAAACTCATAGACGGCTTCATCCAAAAGAATGTGGATGAGGATAAAGAGAACTTTATGGCGCAACGGAAGAAAGCGGATGGCACAAGCGAACTGGAAGAACGCTTGAACCGCTATATCTCCACAGAACGAGAAAAGGCAGTGAACTCGTTGGCACAAGATGAAGGTCTTGCCACAGATGTGCTTGACCATTACCTGAAAGAATATGATTACCTGCAAAAAGAGCAGCCTGAAATCATACAAAAGGCTTTGAAAGAGAAGCATCTCGGATTGATTAAGACCCGTAAGGCTCTGACACGGATAATGGATAGATTGCGTAGTATAATAAGGACTTTTAATTGGGATTGAAATAAAAGATGGCAGCGATAAAAGTAATAAAATCTATCAGACTTGATTCCAAGGGTGTACGTGTAAAAGATGCAAATGGGAGTATTGTGCCATTACATAAACGACAAGGAGATATGGATGGCGCGTGTGCCGTTTATTCGTTAGCAATGGCTATGCTTTGTATGGGAGTTGTTACAAATGAAGATTTGCAGATATACAATTGTGCTGATAAACGAACCCGAAAGGGAAAGCTTCTAAGCCACTTTTTGGAAGAACAAGGGTTAGTAAGAAATGGTTATTCTTTTGTTACTATGGCAAAGGAAATAAGGGCTTCAAACTTTAATATCAACGCAATTAGAAAGAATCCTAAAGAATATGCTGATGTTATCAATGAAATAGCTGATTTTCTTGATGAAGATAATCCCGTTATAATATCAACGGAGTTTGGCAATGGTGCTCATGCTTTGCTTGCCATAGGATACGAAACAGAAGATAATGATGATAAAATAACGAAAATATTATGCTTAGACCCAAGTGAAGAAGCTCCATTATACACCTATTGGAACTGTATTATAGATGTTTCGCGAACAGGTGGAAAACTCGAATATCCATTTGTGTATATAACATCAACTCAATCTTATAAAGTAGCGTTGGGCGATATTTTGGTTTTACTGAAAACGGAGTGAATATATGGATAAGGTAAGAGAACCGGGTTTTGTATATATCCTCACGAATCCAAGTTTTCGTGAGGATTGGGTTAAGATTGGCAAAAGCGCACGTCCTGTTGATGTACGCTCAAAGGAACTCGATAATACAGCTGTACCTTTGCCGTTTGAAATATATGCTACAATCAGAACTATAAAATACAATGAGGTAGAAAAGCTTGTACATGAGTTAATAGACAGTCTTACAGATTTTCGCATTCGTCGAAATAGAGAATTTTTCAATGTCAATCCGCAAAGGGCACTGGAAATCTTTAAAAAGATAGCACTAACTATAGACGATGCGGTTATAACTGAATATACTGATAACAGACCTATTTCAAATAATAGTGGTTCGGTCGTTTATCAAGATGCACATAATAAAGACAAGGATTATACAAAATACTCCCTTAATGGAAATGGTGTTTTTGGAAAAGGTAAATTGGCTTTAGAGGTTATACGTTGTTATGTCCAAGAAAATCAAATTTGTTATCAGGATTTGATTGCCATATTGCCCAAGAAATTGATTAAAACTGTTAAAGAGGTTGATGATTGGAAACGGCAAACAAAAGACAAGAAGAAAGATACAAGGTGGTTTGAACATGATGTACTTGAGAGCTGTGATGGTGTCAAATTTCTTGTATCAACTCAACATGGCAAAAATAATATAGACAAGATATTTGAGCTTGCGAATAAATTTGGGTATGAAATTAAAGAACTAAAATAGATATGAGCGAAGAATTACAACAGAAACTCCGTGACCAGCTTTGGGAAGTCGCCAACAAGCTGCGTGGTAATATGTCGGCCAGTGATTTCATGTATTTCACATTGGGCTTTATCTTCTATAAATACCTGTCTGAAAAGATAGAGGCATACGCTAACAATGCCTTGGTGGATGATGAAGTGTCATTCAAGGATTTGTGGACTATGGAAGATGAAGATGCCGCCGAACTGCAAGAAGAACTGAAAAAGCAATGTTTGGAAGGTGTCGGCTATTTCATAGAACCGACCTACCTCTTTTCATCCGTGATTGACCGAATCAAGAAGAAAGAGAATATATTGCCAATCCTTGAACGGTCGTTGAAACGCATTGAGGATAGCACGTTGGGGCATGACAGCGAGGAAGATTTTGGCGGTCTGTTCTCGGATATAGACCTTGCTTCCCCTAAACTTGGCAAGACGGCAGAGGATAAGAACACGCTTGTCAGCAATGTGCTGTTGGCTTTGGATGACATCAAGTTTGGTGTGGAGGCATCGGAAGAAATAGATATTCTTGGCGATGCCTATGAGTATATGATTGGGCAGTTTGCCGCAGGAGCCGGAAAGAAAGCCGGAGAATTTTACACACCGCAAGAAGTCAGTCAGATATTGGCAGAGATAGTGTCTATCGGTCATGCACGGCTTCGCAATGTGTATGACCCGACTTGCGGTAGTGGCTCGTTGCTTCTCCGTGCGGCAAAGGTAGGTCATGCAGTGGATATTTACGGACAGGAAAAGAATCCGACCACTTACAACCTTGCCCGAATGAATATGCTATTGCATGGTATCAAATTCAGCAATTTTAAGATAGAGAACGGCGATACATTGGAATGGGATGCCTTTGGCGATACACAGTTTGATGCGGTAGTGGCAAATCCTCCGTTCTCCGCAGAATGGAGTGCCGCTGACAAGTTCAACAACGATGACCGTTTCAGCAAGGCAGGGCGGCTTGCACCGAAGAAAACCGCCGATTATGCTTTCATCCTCCACATGATATACCACTTGAATGAGGGCGGTACAATGGCTTGCGTTGCACCTCATGGCGTACTGTTCCGTGGCAATGCCGAGGGCGTAATCCGTCGCTTCCTTATCGAAAAGAAAAATTATATTGATGCCATCATCGGTTTGCCTGCCAACATCTTTTATGGTACGAGCATACCGACTTGCATCCTTGTGATGAAGAAATGCCGTAAGGAGGATGACAACATTCTGTTTATTGATGCAAGCAAGGAGTTTGAAAAAGTCAAGACCCAAAACAAGCTCCGTCCGCAACACATTCAAAAGATAATCGAAACCTACCGTGACCGCAAGGAAATAGAAAAGTACAGTCACCTTGCCACGCTGCAAGAGGTAGCCGACAATGATTATAACCTGAATATCCCTCGCTATGTGGACACCTTTGAGGAAGAAGAACCGATTGACATCAAAGCGGTAATGTCTGAAATCAAGGAACTGGAAGCCAAACGTGCTGAACTGGATAAGGAGATTGATGTGTATTTAAAAGAATTGGGAATTATATAATTAGATATAATCATTTGAAGTCGCAATCTGCGACTTCAAGATTTGTAAGCTATGGCTAAAGAAAGGGAAAAGATAGAGGGCAAAGCAAGTAAACCGGTCGCAAATTGCGACCAGTTACCTTTGGCTGCGGAACATCAGTTCTCCGGGCAGGAAGAGATTGCGCAACTTATTATGAATGTAAGAGGGATGCAAGTTATGGTTGACCGTGACTTAGCTATTCTTTATGGTGTTGAAACCAAACGTCTTAATGAGCAAGTTCGCCGTAATATTGAGCGGTTTCCTGAACGCTTCCGCTTTCAATTGACAAAAGAAGAAACGGATGAACTGGTCGCAAATTGCGACCGCCTCAATTCCTTAAAACATTCTACGGTTATGCCTTATGTCTTTACAGAGCAAGGTATATCCATGCTTTCAACCGTTCTCCACAGTCAAACGGCTATAGCTGTAAGCATAAAGATTATGGATGCCTTTGTATCCATGCGCCGCTTCATCGCTACCAATGCCCAACTGTTTCAACGGCTTGAAACGATAGAATATCATCAGCTTGAAATGAAGCAGCATCAAGAAGTGACGGACAAACGCATTGATGAAGTGTTCAGACGGTTGGATGCGAATATTCCACCCATACAAGGTATTTTCTATGATGGGCAAGTGTTTGATGCATACCGTTTTGTGTCTGATCTGATGCGAAAAGCCAAGCGCTCAATCGTGTTGATTGACAACTATGTGGATGACACTGTACTTACGTTGCTTGATAAAAGGGGAAACGGGGTTACAGCAACTATCTACACACAGCGAATTAGTAACCAGTTCCAATTGGATGTTGACCGTCATAACGCACAATATTCGTCCATTGAAATAAAGCAATTCAACAAAGCACACGACCGTTTTTTGCTTATTGACGATGAAGTGTATCACATAGGAGCATCCATCAAAGATTTAGGTAAAAAATGGTTTGGTTTCACCTTGATGCGTGACATCACGGCAACAGAACTTATCAACAAAATTAAAGAGTAATAACTATGGCAGATAATAAAGAAAATAAAGTCCTTAATGTTCCGGCTTTACGATTTCCGGAGTTTACGGGAGAATGGGAAAGACACAAGCTATCAGAAGTTTGTTCGTTCTATTCAGGTGGTACTCCGTCTTCTTCAAAAAAAGAATACTACAATGGGAATATTCCGTTTATACGATCAGGAGAATTACATAAAGACTATACTGAATTATTCATAACCGAAGCTGGTCTTAGTAATTCTGCTGCAAAATTGGTGGAAACTGGCGACTTGCTATTAGCGTTATATGGCGCTACAAGTGGAGATATTGCCATAAGTAAAATCAAAGGAGCTATAAATCAAGCAATACTTTGTATTCGTACTAAACAAGACAAGAAATTTATAGAATCAGTTTGGAATAAGCATGTTGAAAGACTGCTCCAAACATATTTGCAAGGTGGCCAAGGTAACTTATCTTCTGACATCGTAAAGAACATCCCATTCTATTTTGCGAACAGTGAAGAACAAGATAAACTGGCAAAGTTCATTTCTTTGTTGGATGAGCGCATTGCCACTCAAAACAAAATCATTGAGAAATACGAATCCTTAATTCAGGCGATGTGCGATACTTTGATTGAACGAGAAACGCAGCAAGTCACATTATCTTTTGGCGACTTTGGACAATCATATTCAGGGTTATCAGGGAAAAGTGCAGAAGATTTTGGTGGCGGCTATCCGTTCATAACTTACATGAATGTCTATCAGAATCAAATCATTGATTCAACCGATGTAGGTTTGGTGAAAATCAATGAAACAGAACAACAATCAGTTGTCCGTTATGGAGATATTCTTCTTACGTTATCTTCTGAAACGCCGGAAGAAGTTGGAATGGGTGCCGTATATTTGGGAGAAACTTATCCTTTGTATCTGAATAGTTTTTGCTTTGGTATTCATATAACCGATGAAGCTAAAATATATCCTCCATTTTTGGCTTACTATGTTTCATCACAATCATTTAGAAAAGCCGTTTACCCATTGGCACAAGGTAGTACACGTTTCAATTTGCAGAAAAGTGACTTTATGAAGAAAAAATTTTCTTTCCCGGTGATAGAAAAGCAACGCATAATATACTCATTCCTCAAAAACTATTCAGACAAACTAATTGTTGAAAAACAGATAATGAGATTGCTTTGTAATCAAAAGTGTTATCTGCTACGCCAGTTGTTTATATGAACATCTGACGTAACAGATACTCTTTCTCTTTGGTGTATGATTGCAATAAACTTTTTTCTATCTCAATTTTTTCTTGAATAGATTTCAAGGTTCCAGCTATAGTGTTGGTGTCATTTTCTGAAATCGGGAGAGGGATGGAATTTTCCAAAAATCTTCCGTTAGTTATGTTTATAGTATTCTTTGCACCCTTTTGTATAAGTGGATGCAAATAGTTGAAGGCATTGCTTGGTCGCATAAAATAAAAATGCAAAATCACACCTATACTATCATTAACAGGAATATAAACTCCATACAAAGGCGAAACAGCTACATCATCTCTAATGTTGCTGCGCTTTATTATGCCATACGGGAAATCACCAGTCGGACTTTTCGTGTAAACAATATCACCGTATTTGACAACATTATAATGGCTCGTTTGTTTTGCAGCAAAAGAACGTCCAAGATACTCAATCTGATTCACTACCCCTTGGCTGACAGAAACAGAACAGATTGTTCTTCCATTAACATTCTTCTCATTCCGCTCTTGCAAAACTTTACATAGGTCTATTCTTCGCCATGTACCTTTACTTATCCCATCTATCTTTGCTTTATAAATAATCGCCTGAATTAAGGATTTTCATAGTTATATTAAGGGGATAAGACATAAAGTTTTTAAGCAACTCCGAAAGGATTTTGGCTTTAATTCAACTATCGGTGATATACTTTCTTTTGAACAACCGCAACGATACATTGTATCAAGTGCAGAATATAGCAACGATGACACTTTCATTCCTGTATTAACAGCTAATAAGGCTTTTATACTTGGCTATACAACAGAAACAGACGGCATCTATGATAAAGGCGATTGCATTATAATTGATGATTTTACCTTGGACTGTAAATATGTATCATTTCCATTCAAAGTAAAGTCATCTGCGATTAAAATACTCACCGCAAACAATAAATTTATCCTTAGATACACATATGAGTATTTGAAATCGCTCGAACTCTCTACGGAAGAACATAAACGACATTATATTACCGAAATTCAGCCATATAGTTGCGTATTGCCAGATGAGAATACTCTTAAAACTATTGCTTTAGTGTTTGAAAATTTAGCTTACAAATTGTCGAATGAGCAATCTTTGGCACTCATACTTAATAAACAAAGGCAATATCTTTTATCTAAAATGTTTATATAAGCATTTGCGATAACAAATAAGATTTCTGTACTTGGTAGTAAAATAAGATTTGCTTCTCAACTGACACTTTATCTTCAGTAGAAGAAAGTTTTTGGGCAATAGCAGATTGCTTCTCTATGGTCGGACAAAAGATTTTTGCTTTACCATAATCTTTAAAATAGATGTGTGGTATAGCCATTCCTGTTTTATATGGTTCAAAACTAAATCCTTGCAAGGCGAAGTATATGTATTTTAAATAATAGCCATCTTTTGCTATTAGGCGGTTGAGAGTTCCGATGTAGCTGTATTCTCCAGTCACATACTTAACCGTACCAACCCCAGAACCATCTTTGATTATCAAAATGGATTCACCGTTTACATCTGCTGCTTCTGTATAGCCTGTTATACCAGTTGCTCCATAGACAGGGGAAGCGCCATATTCTGCAACTTGGCTTTCTTGCAATATGGATGAATTACATTCAAGGCAATCTTTTATAAATGTATTAGGCTTTTGCAAAGAAATGACAGTTTCGATAATCCCCTTAATTAGGGTTTCCAGTTTCTCAATGATTTTGTTTTGTACCTCTATACGCTCATCAAGCATAGACAACAATTTTACTATCTTCTGTTGTTCCTGCAAACATGGATTATAAGTCTTAATAGCCTTTATATTCTCACCATATAAATGTACGACAGATACACCTTGTGCTAATTTGGCTATATCAATCTTCCGCTTGCCATTTAGCTGATAGGCCATAAACGCACCATCATCTTTGTGTAAGCGGATGATATTCAAATCTCCTCCCAATAATATATTATCAAATGGAACACACCGAGCGACAGCTATATCTATGGCAGTTTCACCCGAACATGGAATAATTACATCATTTCGTTTACTACGCTTGAGATTTGATGATTCAATATTCGTTTTGCTTATCACTTTATGGATAATCTCAGATTTATATTTGGTATAAAGTTCACCATACAAAATACAAGGTTCGCCATCTTCCGATAATTGTTCTTTGGATATACCAACGCCTTTAGATAATTCCGCAATCTTGCTTAACCGTTCTTCTTTCCACTCTTCTGTAAACTCCGGGAATCGCAAAGCCGGAACATCACATACTATATTTCTCTAATTATAAGAACCAATTATTTAGAAATCATGATTCATAAGACAGTTAGAGAAATTGCAGGAGCTTGGAAAGAGTACAAGCGACCTTACGTGAAGCAGTCCACGATGGCTGCATATGTGTTAATTCTGGAGAACCACGTTCTCCCGTATTTCGGAGATAATGATTCTCTCCATGAACAGGCTGTGCAGACCTTTGTCTTGCAGAAATTAGAGAGCGGATTGAGTGTCAAAACTGTCAAGGACATACTGATAGTGCTCAAAATGGTGATGAAGTTCGGCGTTAAAAATGAATGGATGAACTATTATGGATGGGACATCAAATATCCTACAAGCTCATCGAGTAATGAGTTGGAAGTGCTTTCGGTCAATAATCATAGAAAGATTTTAGACTATATCCAAACGCACTTTTCCTTTACTGGGCTTGGCATTTATATCAGCCTTACTACAGGCTTACGCATTGGCGAGGTCTGTGCTTTAAAGTGGAACGACATCAATGTGACGGATGGAACTATAACGGTAAGCCGCACAATCGAGCGTATCTATATCATCGAAGGCGGCAGAAAACATACGGAGGTCGTCATCAATACACCCAAAACCAAGAACTCCTGTCGTGAAATACCCATGAACAAAGAGTTGCTTGCCATGATTAAGCCATTGAAAAAGGTAGTCAATGATGATTTCTATGTGCTGACCAACGATGAACATCCTACCGAACCACGCACGTACCGCAATTACTATAATAGGTTGATGGCAAAGCTTGGCATCCCCAAACTGAAATATCACGGGCTGCGTCATAGCTTTGCAACCCGTTGTATTGAAGCCGGATGTGACTACAAGACAGTAAGTGTGTTGTTAGGTCATTCCAACATTTCAACCACTCTTGACCTTTATGTTCATCCTAACATGGAACAAAAGAAACGCTGCATCAGCAAAATGTTCAAATCTTTGGGAAAGTAAGAGCGTATTTTATTTGTATAAAGCCCATAGGATTACGGTAATGCAACATATAGCCAGTGTTAGTATCGTGAACCTGAGCCATCCACTCGACAGCCAAATACCTTCATTCTTTTGGAGGTGTTTGGCTAACTCTTTACTGTGTTCCTCCAAAAGTTTCTTTTCTGCCTTGATGTGTTGGGCTGAACATTGGTTTACTTTAGCCAGTTCACAGTCATCAACCTTGGCATGGATGACGGTGTGCTTCTCTGCCTTGACAATGGTATTGCTAATACCGTCCACTATGTTGTCGGCACTTTCCTTGGCCGCTTCCAGAGCCTTGAAAGCCGCCCGTTCCCGTTGGACGGTGTGCTTCAAGCTGCCGTGTATGCCGTGCAGTTCTTCTTTCAGGGCACGGATTTCATGTAGCAGATTGCGAAGTCCAACCATTTGGCAATTGACTTCCTGCAACAGTCCGTCAAACTCCTGCAAGTCCTGTTTCAGTTCCTCTTCGGACATATAATTGGCAAGCCGCTCACGCAGGGCGGCGGTATCGGGTTGTTTCATATCCGTTGTTGTTTATTGGGTTTGTCATTTGCGTTTCATTCCTGATTTCTTCTGTGTGCCGAGCCTGCGCAAAGCCTCACGCGCACAACGGCGGGCAAATTCAATCTCGTCTTCCTCCGGGGCTCGTCCCCATTTGAGGTCGGACTGTGAGCCGCCTCCACCGCCGCCGGATGTCACCTCATAGGGTGACGCTATAAGGGTGAAGTAAGCCATCGCCAAGTTCTGCAAGTCCTGCCAGTTGGCAAGTTCTCGGTAGTCGAACTCATCATTGAAGAAGTCAAGCACCTTGTCGGGCAGATAGCGTTTGTAGGTCTTGCCATCATGCTCGAACTCCGTGGGCTGGCGGTTCGGCTTATAGTCCGTGTAGTCCTCGTAAACCGTGTTGTTCTGCCGTATAACGGGCTGTGGCTTTTGCTTTGCTGCATTGGGTACAGGCGGTTTCGGTGTCGGGCTTGCTTGTTTGGTTTTCTGTTTATCCTGTTCGGGATGCAGTTTCTCCCATGTCTGCCTGATGCGTGATGCGGTCAGGTTGCGCCCCTTTCCGAGTTCCGATGCCTTGAACCTTGTGTTGCCCTTGCAAAGCACATAGCCGCGTATCATGTCCTTCTTGTCCTTGCGCAGATGCAGTTCGTAGCCTTTGTCAGCAAGCCGTTCCTTATAACCGTCCCATGACCATCTGTCAAGTTCGCGCAAGGCTTTCATGCAGTCGGCACTGACCTGTGGAATGTTGGTTTCGTGTATGTGCATGGCGGTAGTCCAGCCCCTTTGCCTTGCAACCTTTTCAGCCGCCCGTTGCGCCCGGAGGTGGATGGCGTGGTCGTTGTTGATGTTCCCGTCCTCGTCCACACGGCAGACGATGGCATGGAGGTGCGGTATGCCGCTCTTGGATTCCTCGTGCAGCCAGACGGAGGACTTGCTGCCCGATACGTTGGTGCGTGGAGAAACAACTTTGCCGTCCTTGTCACGGATTACCTGCTCGTCGAAAGCCGCCGCAAAGTCGTACCACAGTTGCCGCCAGTCGTCCAACGTAAAGTTCTCGGTATGTTCCATCGCCGGACTTATCTCCATGCGGATGACATTGTTCTTGATGTTGGGGTGGTTCATGGTTGCGAACTTCATTTCCGTCCAGATACCCGTAGCGTCCATGCCCTGCGGCATGAAGTTGTCGCAGATGCGCGTTATCCTTTCGGGGTGTTTCTTGTTCCTCGATTCGCCCGACACATAGAGCATCGCCCTTATGCCGTGGGCTACCGCCTTTGCGTTGGCTATCATGCGTCGTCCTCCTTTGTTTCTTGGTTTGTCGTTCCTGCCGGATAGCTGTTCACTGTCTGCGCGGACTGCAAGAAGTCGGCGACATGGTTTGTGACATGAGCCACTTTCTCGTACCATTCGAGCATGGTCTCTTCGTGCCGGAACAGGCGTATCTTCTCGTTGTCGCTTAACCCGTGCAGGGCGTTGGCGAAGTTCACCATGTCCGTGCGGCAGGCCGCAAGCTGACGCAATCCGTCCAGTTCCCTGTCGGAAAGCCTTTGCCGTGGCTTGTAGCCGAGTGCCCTTGCACGGATGAAGTCGCTGCGTGTCATGCCGCATTGCTCGGCGGTGCTCTTGATTTGGGAAAGCTCCTGTTCCGTGACCTTGGTGACAACAACCTTGTCGCGCCTTATAACGGGCTTCTTTTGTTCCTGCTTCTGATTGGAAGTATCTTCTTCGTGTACCATAAACGAGAGTTCTTAAAATGGTCGTAAAACATTTACTACAAAAGGGATGGTGCGAGCCTGCGAGCGGCAAGGACAACAGTCTGCCGGACTGTTGCGAGGGCGTCGGGGTGTTGCCGTCCGAAGGCGGTAATACCTCGGCATACCTCGAAACTGAACGCTACCGCTCCATGCCATTCCAACTGTCCGCTTGCCACAGCCAAAAAGGCTGGTGCCAGCAAAATGTCGGAGAATGGAACAACGGAAAGCGTTTGTTTGCGCTATACCGTTGTCTGCTCGGCTCTGACGGCTCTTATTCTTCCCTCTGTTCGTGGGTTAAAGGGTTTGATGTAATACCGCCGTCCACTGTTTCCCACCCGGTTAGGCACGGAAAGGTCATCACGGATGCCACCCTTGAACGGCAAGTGTCGATAAGCCCCATGTCCGTAAGCGTGGCAAGCAGGTTGCGTATGCGCTTCCTGCCCATGTCCCATTGCGAAGAAAGCCGTTCCTCGGAATACTGCGCCTGACCTGCGGAAAGCATGAGCGGTCTGTGGAAGCCTTTGGCTGCGCCGTCCGTCAATGCCATCTTTGCCAACAGGTCGCCAAACAACGTGAAGTTGCCTGTTTCCCTGCCGTTGTCATCGGTCGTTGTTCCGCACAGCCATCGCATTGCACGGTCGGAAAATCTGAACGAGAACGAAGCAATCCCTGACGGGTACATGAAACTGTATGTTTCCTTGTCCATGAAATCTATGACTTTATAAATGTGATATTACTTTTGTTTGAATGGAATGAAGCCGTGCAGGTATCGGCATGGAAACACCGACTTGCTTTTTGTTGTTCCCTGCACGGTTTCACATTGCCGAATGGTGCATAAGCGGAAAGATATTTGCCGAAAGACACATATAAGCCAGTCAATAAGTCCTGTCCCGAAATAAGGGAAGAAAAAGAGGCTGCGTGAACACCAAGCATACACCTTCCACCTTTTGCATACGGTCACTTGTTTACTCCGTTGCCGTTAGCGTTGCCCGAAAACGGTTGTCCGGGTGCAGGCCGCTTGTCAAGGCTCGATACGGCACGGCTGATGTCCGTGGCGTTTACCGCAATGGAAAGCAACGCCTTGTTGACCGTCACCAACTGCCGCTTGTCGCAGAACTCCGTTACACGCTCCAGCAACCCGAACACACGGTTCAACCGATGTTCCTGCGCATTGTCCGCTGTCAGCCGTTCGTTGTCCGTACCGCTGTTGAGATAGCGGTTGAGTGCAAGGCGGTCATCCGCTGAAATGCTCTCTGCCGTAGCCTTGCCGTCAGCGATGGCTATGCTCACACGCAGTGCGTCCGCTTCGTAGATACCTACACTCTCCAAGAATACACGGATGACTTGCGCATCCTTGCCGCTTACCTCACGTTTGCGGCTCTCGTTCTTCTTTTCAGTCGGAACAGCCGAAGCTGCTCCGGCCTGTTCCATGTTCTTACTCTGTTCCATACTACAATTTGTTTTTGATGTGAATTAAAAAATCATTGTCTTTCGTTCATTTCTTGAATCTTGGCGGCTGCTTCCTCTTTGATTTCATCAACTGATTTCGATTTTGCACCACGTACCCAATCAATCAGTTTCTGCTTCTCAAAGAAGATGAGTTTCCCGGCAGGCTTGAAGTACGGCAACTGGTTCAGGTGCGTCATCTTGTACAGGGTACTTTTGGCAACGCCGAGAAAGTTCGCCGCTTCCTCCAAGTTCAACACTTCCTTGGCCGCATAGCAAAGGTTTTCCAGTCTGTTCACCCGTTCCTGAAGCTCCGCAATCTTTCGCTCCTGTTCGAGATTCATTTTCGATGTTCTGTTTTCAGTCATAATGCTGTTGTATATTATTGGTTTGTTAATCGAATTTGACCGCAAATGTATATGGTTTGATTTGTAAAATCGGTAAGTCAGATTCTTGATTTATAATCATTTATCATATTGAAAATCAACAGTTTTAATACATTATACAACGCTGAATATGTCGCTTTGTCCGGTCATTGTGCCATGTGGCATTTTTTACCAATTTGCTGATGGAACACATATTTCCGCATTGCAGATAATGGCAGATGGGTTGTACACTGTTCCAAGGCAATGCGCATCGGCGGCAATACCGTAGTGTACAAATGGCATAAAACGGATTTTAACAGGTCTTTGAAGTAAGCAACACAAGTCTGTGCATGAAGCACTTGCAGTATCTTCCTGAAAATGCACATGTAGTATAAATGTTTGATAGGCAGCATATTTGCTAGATTTTGCTTGTTTTTCACGGGACAAAATTGTACCTTTGCACAGAAAAGAGAAGTCCACGACAAGGGATGTCGGGCTTGAAGCGTTCTTGATTTTATTTTCCTGTGATTTTGTCCCGTTTTTGTCCCGTTTGGGATTTGTCTCGCGGAACAAAATTTCGCAAGTTGTTGGTTTGCAAAGAGTTGCAAATGGAGGAAAGTGCAAAAATGCGCTAACCACCAGTAACCACCAAAACGGTGGCTTTCAGACAGTTAGCGATATATTGTAATATTGTTGATAATCAGCTACTTACCGATGCAGCATATTATGCTAATTGATTATCAGTAGTTTATGGCTTAAAAGATAGACTGCTCAAAAAATTACTTGTTTTTTCGTCAAAAATCGAAGATTTAACACTTTTCTTCGTTGCCAGTCTCAAAACAGAGGGAAAATGGGAAAATCGCTCTCTTTCGCCTCGAAACCTCCGCTTCGCAAAGATAAGGTATATCGGGGATTATTTCGCCGGTTCAGGCTGCAAAATGGAAGACAGATTCACAGATTTCCGGGTTGTTTTCTTGTGACCTGGTAGGAGGTGAGTATTGCTTTGCTTGGAGTTGTATTTTGCTCAATCTTCATACTTAGATTGCTCATATTTTGCAGCCAAAAGAGAAAGTCTATAGGTCTGGTTCGGCTTGGTTTGGGCGAAGCTATCTCTTTTTCTCCCCTTTGTTAGCTTTACTTTAATGAACGTATATATGAATACGGAGATAAAGTAAAGTTGGTTTCGATAATTTATGCTGTGATTCGCTTGAAAAAATGTTGTGTAATAGGGATGATTCGTTGGAAAAAGTGTAACTAAATTCGATTTATTCGCTTGAAAAAATGTATTTAACCTTGGTTTATTCGCTCGAAAAAGTGTAATTTTGTAGCGGAAAGAATAAGATTGCGTTATGCTTAAAAGGAAAATAGAAACATATTTAGCTAATTGGAAAGAGGCCGAGGGCAGAAAGCCCCTTGTGATAAAAGGTATTCGCCAGTGCGGGAAGACATATATTGTCCAGAAATTCGCAAGGGAGAATTATGAAAGTGTGGTCTATATGAACTTCATTCTTGAACCTGACAAGAAGTCTGCCTTTACTGGCAATATAGATGTCGATACCATCATTCTCAACCTCTCTGCTTTGATTCAAGGCAGTCGGTTCATTGAAGGGAAAACCTGCATTATCCTTGACGAGATTCAGGAATGTAAGGAAGCAAGGACAGCCTTGAAGTCATTTTATATAGACGGACGTTTTGATGTTATTGCCACAGGTTCTCTTTTAGGAGTGAAAGGCTATGGTCAAAGCAAGAAAAAGAAAGAGGATGTCGGGCAAGATTCTGTTCCTGTCGGATATGAAACCGTAATTGATATGTACCCATTGGATTTTGAGGAATTTCTATGGGCAAACGGAATCGGTGAGGCTGTTATCGATTCTGTCAAATCATGTTTTGAGAACGAAAAGGCTGTTCCCGATGGGATTCACAAGGCAATGATGGAGCTGCTATACAGATATGTTATTGTAGGAGGGCTGCCGGAAGTGGTGAATTGCTTCCTTGAAACCAAGAATATCGAACTCATATATAAGAAGCAGCGTAATCTTATTGCCGGATACGAAGAGGATATGGTTAAATATGCAGATGATGCGGACAAACCTAATATCCGTGAATGTTTTGAATCCATTCCGAAGCAATTAGCCAAGGAGAATAAGAAATTCCAATATTCCATAGTCAAAAAGGGAGGAAGGTCTTCTCAATACATCGGTAGCATTCAATGGTTGGAGGATGCCGGAATAGTCCGTAGGTGCTATAACACGCAGATTACGGAACTGCCGTTGGAGGGCAATTCCATCAAAGATTGTTTCAAAGTGTACACTACTGACATAGGTGTCCTTGTAGCAATGCTCGACTATGGCACTCAGGCTGATATATTGAAGGGGAATTTTCTTGGATATAAGGGAGCTATCTTTGAGAACCTCATGGCGGATTTCCTGTGTAAGTCCGGACAGAAGCTATACTATTTCCATAAGGACAGTGGGCTTGAACTGGACTTCTTGGTAAGGTTCAAAGGCGAATGCGTCATCCTTGAAGTCAAGGCTAAGACCGGTAAGGCAAAAAGTATGGCTACCATTCTTAAAAATAAGGATGTGTATCATGTCAAGAATGCAATCAAGTTGGGGCAATATAATGTAGGACGTGAGGGAGATATACTCACCATTCCGTTGTATATGGGATTCCTTGTCGAAGACAGGCTTGCGGACGTTATCATTCCTGATGTTGATGTGAGTCTGTTGACTACTATTTAAAAATTTTGATTATGGCAAAACAGATATTAGTTGGAATTGAAGAACAGAATTTGAATGAGGTGGCTCACTATCTGGTGATATACTTCCCATACAATGAGGAAATGTGTAGCTATACAGATGATTGGCTTGGTGAGCTATATGAAAACAAGTATCCTTTGGTTTCTAAAGGGATGTGGTCTGGCATAATTGACTTGAAAGTTCATAAACTTCTTGATTGGAAACCAGAATATGGAACTTTATATCTTCAAGCTAAGGTATGTGATAGCGGAACCTATTTCTTGCTTGATAAAGATAAAAAGGTAATATGTAAAATTACCGATTATGTACCTAATGGCTTAATTCCGGAGGCGGATGATTGTGGGGATTATATCCGTTTAAGAATCAAACATGACGGTATGATAGAAAATTGGATGGAGAAGCCAGACTTTTCCGACTTTATTAAAGATGCTGATGCTGTTAAGAAAATTGATACGAGCATAGAAGAAGAACCAATACTCGACACTAAAGTAGAGTTCACTTATAGCCATCTTATGGCAAAACTGCTTCGTCTTCCGAAATACCTACAATTGGAAATAGGGAAGGCACTGATAGCAAATGCATCAGAAGGTTTTGAGGAAGAGGATGATGAAGATTCTCTCTAATCAGATGGAAGATTAAGAATGATATACAGCTGCAATAATTTGATTATTAAAAGTATAATTCTATGGATATATTAAGTCTCACCAAAGTAACATCATCGTTCATCCTAACTTTAATAGAAAGAGACGATGGACAAAAGAAACAAATTTTGGAGACGCCAACAAATGGCTCGTGTGTTTAAGGCTCGCATGATTCTTTATGCCGCTTATGGTCATTGCATCATTCGTGAGGATGGAAGCTATTATGAGCATCCCCGTTGGTTTGAATTGGCAAAAGAGAAATGGGCACAAGTTTACAAAACAACAGGTACTCCGTGTAGCTGTTGGATGTGCAGGGGATTCGAATATGACCGCAAGGAGTATAAGAAAGAGACTCGGCGGATTATTCGGGAATCAATGGAGTGAGCTAAATGATAAGGAACTGAATCTGTGTATTAATTGCATAGGTTCAGTTTTTATTATGCGGCATATAGGCAAAAGGTTACGTGGATTTTCTCAGAAAGCGATGTGTGATATGGAATTTATTTGCTAATTTTGCGCTGAGTTTGAAACGATATAAAAACTAACAATGCAAAGAAATAGCATGAACATATTATCGAAGGTCACAATTTGGGGTAACAAACGCCCTGAATCTGTACTGTGTGTTCATGTCTTTGGCATTGAACCTTGTATTATAAATACTTTCCAACGAAGAACATAGCATGGTGTAGTTTATTCTACCCCTGATTGAAAATATAAACTGAATAGTTGGAGAGTCTTTACCGAACTTTCCAACTATTTTGTTTTTATACCCATTTGTGACAGTTATCTTACGATGCTTTTCTGTCATTTCCGTCTGATGGGTGATTGACAAACAGATTATTAACGTGCAGCGATGCACATAAATTGAGAAGAAATGAATTATAAATTTGATGGCAGTAAGGTATTTTTTACATCTGATACCCACTTTTATCACGGAAATATCATTCGTTTCTGCAACAGACCTTTTGAGGATGTGGAAATGATGAATGAAACGATTATCTCCAATTGGAATAATACAGTTGGCTTGGATGATACTGTTTTTCACTTGGGTGATTTCTGTCTGGGCGGTTCAGCTGAATGGACTAAAATTCTTGATAGATTGAATGGCAAGATATATCTGATTCTCGGCAACCATGATTTAAAGAACTTGAGGCAGGGGTATGTCGATAGGTTTGAGCATGTGACCATGCAGATGCATATAGAAGTGGATAAACAGAAGATATATTTGAATCACTATCCGTTTCTGTGCTTTGATGGCGGCTATAAAGATGTATGGCAACTGTTCGGCCATGTGCATACGAGGAAGAATAACACTGGAATTGATGCAGCCCGGCTTCAGTATCTCTATCCTACACAATATGACGTAGGTGTTGATAACAACAACTTTATGCCGGTTTCATTTGCACAGATGAAGATAATTATTGAAAAACAAGTTGAACAATTAAAAATGAAAGAGCAATGAAGATACAATACATGAGCGATTTACATCTGGAGTTCAGGGAGAACAGCAGATATTTAAAGCATAATGAATTACCTGTTACCGGTGACGTGCTGGTTTTGGCTGGAGATATATTCTATCTTAGGGATAGGATAGCTCCTATGATGAAATTCTGGAAATGGGCTTCGGATAATTACAGGCAGGTTCTGATTGTTCCCGGCAATCACGAATACTATAATTATTCGGACGTGATGGAACGAGGGCTACAATGGAAGTGGATGTTCCGTGAGAATGTAGGGTTCTATCAGAATCAGGTAATCCGTATCGATGATACCGATTTTGTCCTGAGTACGCTATGGTCACGGATTAACCCGAATGACGAGTATTTCGTGTGGAAAGGTATGAATGACTTTCGCCAAATCAAATTTGACGGAAAATTGCTACAGGTAGAGGAATTCAATCGGATGCATGAGACCTGTATTGATTTTATCCAGAAAAGTGTCGAAGAGAGCACGGCTGGTCATATTGTGGTGGTTACTCATCATTTGCCTACTTTGGAGGTGATTGATCCACAGCACAAGAACTCCGTACTGAATAGTGCATTTGCTAGCGAATATGGTGATTGGATTGCCAACAGTCGGATAGATATTTGGATTTATGGACATTCACATACCAATATAGACACAGAGATTGGTAGTACAAAAGTAATCTGTAATCAGATGGGATATATTTTTGCGAATGAGCACATTGTGAATGGGTTTGATCCGAAAAAGCATGTTGAAATTTAATGAGCATTAAGCAATGGATGAAAGAATAATAGATAGAAAACTCTTTATTGATTTGGCAAATGAGGTTGGCTTGAACGCTTCGCATATAGAAGCAATGGGTGAAATGCGTCATTGTGAAATCACAGTTAGCGGCAATATGCTGGAACGTCTAGTTGAAATTCAGCATCAGTTCGAGCAACTTACCGTAATGGGGGATGATGAATACCGTGGCTTCTACATTGTGGTACCGCGACCCACTCCAGAGGAATGGGGTGATGTCGAGGAACTGATTGCTTCGGGAGAGTATCAAAGCAAAGAAGCCTTCCTTGCGGACTGGCTTGCGTTCAATCCAACGGAAACGCAGTGGTTTCATGTTACCTCTTATAAATACGAAGAGTTCCGGTCGATTCGCATTACAGACCGAAAACATGCGCATTTCGTCATAACAAATCGCTCCTCTTGTGCCGACGGAGAATCAGATGACGGATGGTATCAGGATTCCCTTGCCCGACTTTTCTGCTATTTGCAGAGGCTGGTTGATGTTATTGTTGCAAATCCTGATGGGTTCAACGACTATGTGGCGCACAATCTGCCGTGCCAGCAACGGATTGGGCGGATTGCACGAAAGGAACTCAATAGGATAGCTCCGAGCTTTAAGATTAATGTGGAAGATCGGGAAACAGCGATAAAGGCTTTGGAGGATTCTGCGAAGGAACATTCCGCACTTCATCTGAAGACTATGACCATTCGGCAATATTGCACATATTATCGTATCGCTAACGAGGCTTATGAGGCATACTACCGGAAGCGAAGTATTGGAAACCGTCTCTACGAAGAACAACCGAATATCCCGGAAGAACTGCGAGATGTAGTCTATTACAAACGAGTGAAATTCGTAGATGTAGATAAACTCTATGACATTGACAGCCCGGAGGATTTTATACGGTTTGCAACAGACCACTATGGCGAGTTGGGGTTTTCGCGCTTGAACATCATTGCATCGAAGGTGCCACAGCAGGGTTGGATGATAGTTGTTTCTAATAGCTACTCGGCAAATGTCGAGCTGGCCATTGAGGTTGCCACTGCTCTATATAAGGTCGGAGTGCCATTATTGATTCGTGATGCCGAGAAACTTTTGAGGATTCTGCGCGAAGAAGATTATGTGCGGTTAATTCCTAATACGTACCATAACTATATGGGTTATCAGGAAGAAGGTACTGTTTACGAACTGCCGTGGGAATACGAATGCTCAGACGATAGTGAATCGGATTTGACTTTGGAGCAATACAATGCGATTGTTTCTCTTGCGGAATGGCAGGATGAAGAATTGGTGAAGCCCATCGAGTGATGCTTAAATTGAAGAAGCTGGCTTTTATCTTGGAAATAATCATAGATAAAGGTAGAAGTCTGCTTCTTTGAAATCTCTATTTTGGTAGCAAAATCAGTATTTAATAGTCGTATCTTTTGAATTTGTGATTTTTGCGTCCGCAATACATCATTAAATAGATATAAAGTAGTATCTTTGCATATTATATGATGAGTTAATATGACAAAGAATACAATGGGAACCAAGTTGCCCCGAAAGTTGGAGCAGAAAATGTCAGTTGTGGGAGAGCAGATTAAACTGGCTCGCTTGCGCAGGAATTTGAGCGTAGCTCAGGTGGCAGAACGTGCCACCTGTTCTCCGTTGACTGTGTCCCGAATAGAGAAAGGTGCGCCGACTGTGGCAATCGGAATTTATTTGCGAGTGCTCTATGCTCTGCAACTGGACGATGATATTCTGTGGCTAGCCAAAGAAGATAAATTGGGAAAAGCCTTGCAGGATTTGAGTTTGAAGACAAGGGAACGTGCCTCAAAAAAGGAGTAAACGATGAAGATGTTATATGTTTATGCCGATTTTGACTGGCTCAACGAGACAGAACTCGTTGGCGAGTTAGGCTATGAATCTCTTCGTGGCTCGGACAGCTATTGCTTTACCTTCAGCGATGAATGGCTGAAGAAACACGGAGATTTATTTCTGAGTGATGACCTCAATAATTATCCGGGACAGCAATATACGCAACCGGAGAAAGATATATTCGGATGTTTCTCGGATGCTTTGCCGGATCGTTGGGGACGAACGTTGTTGTTGCGACGTGAGCAGATTGCTGCGATGGAAGAGGGGCGACCGGTACGGAGACTATCTTCTTTCGATTTTTTGACTGGTATCGATGACTTTTCCCGAATGGGTGCTTTCCGTTTCAAGGAGTTAAAAGACGGAGGATTTATAAATGTAAGTGAGTTGTTGAAAATCCCACCTCTGGCGGATATAAGGGAGTTGATTGCGGCCAGTGCGGAAATTGAGAAAAGTGAAGAGGGGAATGTCCTGCCTGACAGGAAATGGGTTGCCCAACTCGTGCAGCCCGGTTCTTCATTGGGAGGTGCAAGACCTAAAGCCAGTGTGATAGACACGGATAAAACGCTTTATATAGCCAAGTTCCCTTCTCGCAAGGATGATTATGATGCCGGACTTTGGGAGCATTTCAGTCACCTTCTTGCTGCAAAAGCCGGTATAAATGCCGCAAAGACCAAAGTGCTGGCAACAGGAAAGAAATATCACACGTTGCTTTCTCAACGCTTCGACAGAACCCAAGAGGGGAAACGGATTCACTTTGCTTCTGCAATGACTTTATTGGGACTCAATGACGGTGACAATGCAACTACAGGGCATGGTTATCTGGATATAGTCGATTTCATAATCCAGAACTGCACGAATGTGGAAGAGAATCTGCAGGAACTCTATCGCCGTGTGGCTTTCAATATCTGCATTGGTAATAGCGATGATCATTTCTGTAATCATGGTTTTCTTTTGACTGCAAAAGGTTGGACGCTTTCTCCTGCATATGACATGAACCCTACTTTGAATGAGTATCAGAGTCTGCTTGTCTCATCAACCTCCAATAAGGCAGAACTGGGTATTTTGCTGGATGCTTGCGAAGACTATATGCTAAACCGTACAACAGCAGAAAAGATTGTTGTTGAGGTAACTGAAGCTATAAAAGGATGGCGAGAATTGGCAACACGATTGGGGATTTCCAAGAGAGAGATGGATATGTTTGCCGGAGTGTTGGATGAGCGATGTAAGATGGAGTAGTTTCAGTTAGATGAGTTTATAATTGTAATAATGATTTTGCATAACAATAATTTGACATTGTAAAAAGATTAAAAAGATGAAACATATATCTGTTCGAGTACCTTGGCACGACAATGGTTGGAATTCGCATGTATGTGCAAATCCTCGTTGTAATACATTCTGTAAACAACTACCTAATATTGTCAACTCAAAAGTAGATTGTGAGCAGTTGTCGTGTGGAATCGACTGGTCTAAATTAACTACAAAAGAACGTCCTGCTTGTGCTGGAGAGAATGGGGGATTCATGAATTACAAGGCTTATGAGCGTGAATTTATTCACATATATGCTTGGAATTCAGACAATCCACATTCTAAGTTATTACCTACAAAAGTAATGATACCAGCTTATTCAGCTCTTGGAATACCATTCCGTTACTTGAATATGGATGCACAGAAAGACCTTAGCAAGGAGCATCCTGAATTTCGCCCTGCCGAAAGTGCACCTTTCGGTTCGGCTTGGGTTTATAATCCTGAGCGATTGTATGATGTGCTTAAATGGTTCAGCTCAGAGATAACCGAGGAATCGATATGCGTCTTTTATTGTAAGAAAGGCAATCCGATTGACGATGAAGGTTTACGAATGATTGTGGGAATGGGGAATATAGTAAAAAATTGTGGTGTTCAAGACTACGAAACAACTGCCGATTATACATATCCCTTATGGGAGATAATGTTCTCTCATTCCATTCGCCCAGACCTGAAAGAATCTCGCGGCTTCATTCTCCCCTATAAAGAATATCTGGAGTTGGATGAGAATATATTCCAAGGGAAGGGTCTGTCAAAGATACAGGCTCTTGATGAGATCAAATTATCGCTGGATAAATTTGACAGTAGCGGAAAGATATTTGATGAACTATCATATGGTTGTGATTTTATAAGCAATCATTCAATGCTATTGATTCTTGAAGCTGCTCGGCGTTCGTTGGAGGCAGTAATTCGACATGGCTTGGCTGGCTCAATCGAGGGATGGCAATGTCAACTCAGGTGGATTGATGCCCGTATTGAGCATGTCAAGAAACAAATCACTCCCTTCCCTTCATTCGCTTCAGCACTTAAAGCGCTGGGAATAGATTATGGCAATCTGATTGAAAGCGACCTGCGAAAAAAAGGATGTGGACCGAAAGACAATCCCTGGGGGCATTTTGAAAAGTTGCTAAATAAGGAAATCAAAGTTGATAGTGCTGTTTACAACTCGTCTCTTCCTACGTATCGAATAAGTTGGGAGGGCCAAACAAGTAATGTACGTGAGCGTCTTATCACTTTATCCAGATTTGAACTTGAATCCGATGTTATTGAGCATTTTATAGATGATGTAGAGTCTGATATACTAAGCAATCCATACCTCATCAGCGAATGGTGCGCTCGGAATTTTATAGAGAAAGTTTCAACGCGTACAATTGATCTTGGAGCCTTCCCCGACCCAACAATTCAGGGTGATAATGTTCCAGTGCCTCCGTTCGCAGCGGAGTCCATTTTGGATACTCGACGCCTTAGATCATTAGTCGTTGAAAGGCTTTATTCCGTTCTAACAGATGGTGATACCCTTGTGTCAATAAAAGAGATGGAGGACTATCTGCGCGACATAATGACGGAAGAAGACAAAGCTCGCCTCCCGAAAAACATACTTCTCACACATCGCCAGTTTTTTGAAGTATCCTTCGATTATGTTCCTGATGAGAACCCTACTGCTATCCAACTCAAGGAATATTATCAAATGGAGGAGTTTCTTCGGAAAGTGCTACGAGAAAGAGCAAAGAGAGATGTTAAGAAGCCTACCGGTGAGGACTGGCTATCCCTCGCTATGTCAGACAAGAATTATGATCCTACAAACGAGCGCAGTCAACAGGCTACTGAGCAGCAGGCCAAAGCTCTTGAAATGATGGACAAAAAGCGCCTTTCAGTTCTCACGGGAGGCGCAGGTACCGGTAAGACTACCGTAGTGAGATCCTTTCTCTGTTCTGACAAGATAAAAGCAGAAGGCGTTCTGCTGCTGGCTCCCACTGGAAAGGCGAGAGTAAGGCTCAGTAATATGGCCGAAAATGTGAGTTCAAAAACCGTAGCTCAGTTTCTTGCCAGTCTCGGCGCCTTCGATTTTGAAAACATGAAACCGCGTCTAACTGAAGACTCGCGCAAATACTCACGTGCTAAGAATATAATCATTGATGAATGTTCGATGCTAACTACCGACACGTTTCATGCGCTTATTATGTCGCTTGACCTGAAGTTCATAAACCGAATAATACTTATCGGAGACCCCTATCAGCTACCTCCGATAGGTCCGGGCAGGGCTTTCTCGGATTTATGCCATTATCTTAATTGTGATGACGCGGACGCCAATCTGAAATCTGCCATTACCTATCTCCGCACCGTTGTGCGCACAATAGCCAGTGGAGATTCAGATGTCTTGACTTTGGCCTCTTGGTTCAGTGGAAACAAACCGGAGAAATTTGCCGATGAAATATTTTGGAAAATCGAAAGCAAGAATCTCAAAGGCGATCTTTCAGTTTATTACTGGAACGATGAAAAGGATCTGCCTCAAATCCTTAGGGATGCAATTTGCAAGGAACTCGCTTGTTCCGATGTCGAACTGCCAGAATCCTTGAAGCAAAAAATAGGTATTGACGACTTAAAATCGCTTGAGTCAGATCCGGCAGCGCTCGAAAATCTTCAGATTCTTGCTCCAGTAATAAATCCCGCATGGGGTACATATCAACTGAATTCCTATCTTCAGTCATGGGTTGGAAATAATATCAATCGCAAAGGGGATTATCAGGAAATCGGAACCCAGAAGATATATAAGAATGATAAAGTCATTCAACTTCAAAATATATTACGAGAATCCTATCCATCAAAAGAAAAATATCCTCTCTCCAATGGCCAGATAGGCTTTGTTAAGTCTATAAATAAAGGACATATCAATGTTATGTATGTTGGCATACCTCATGAAACCTTCGGCTTCAGGGGAGATAAAGGGGAAGACCAGGATGCTGCTATTGAGCTTGCATACGCTATTACAATCCATAAAAGTCAGGGCAGCGATTTTGATACGGTTTTTGTGGTATTGCCCAAAACCGGCCGCATTTTAAGTCGTGAGTTGATATATACAGCTCTTACCAGAGCAAAGAAGCGTGTAGTCCTGCTTGTTCAAGATTCTATTGGTTGGTTGAGAGAATTTACTAAACCACAAGCCTCAGTGCTCGCGCGACGAAATACCAATCTATTTGACTATTCCGTTCGAGCCGAACGTCTTAATATTCCTTATGTTGAGGGCCTGATTCATGGAACAGCCAAGAAAGGTCTGTTTGTGCGTAGCAAGTCAGAAGTTGTAATTGTAAACCAATTGGTAAATGCTGGGGTGGAATTTGAGTACGAGCAACTACTGGAAGAAAATGGCCACCGATGCATTCCCGACTTTTCCTTTGAAACCCCATGGGGTGATAGAATCATCTGGGAACATCTGGGAATGCTTGTCGTTCCGGAATACAAGGCTTCATGGGAGCGTAAACTAAAATTCTACGAGGAAATAGGTTATACCCTCGGAGAAAATCTTTTCACGACTTGCGATCATGAAAATGGTGCAATAATGACCGAAGAGGTGGAAGACGTCATCAGAAAAATCAAGGAGCAGTTATGAATCAGGAGGAGGAATTATATTTCAAGGTACTCAGTAAACAAGGTCGGGAGGCTTGGACAATCTTCAAGAATCCTATGTATCGTGGAGCATTGGAAATCGCCCAGAATCTTTATAAAGACAAAGCACATTTTGTGTATGAGTTACTTCATAATGCCGATAACCAAGGCGCTACCCATTTCTCAATGAGGACAAGAAGCCGGAACAAGTTGAATTTGATGTGATGGCAGAATCGCTCGATAAAAAGTATCTGCTGGTTGACGAATGCAAATGGACAACCCAAGAGAATGGCAAACAACTGACAGGCGAACTTCTCCGTAAAGCTAATTTGTTACTATTTATCAAGAACTACACCATCGTTCCGGTGCTGTTTCTTAAGAGTGCTCCGAAAGATGATGCTGGGAATGCAATGTTGCCAGAAGATGTTATTGAGTTAATGAAATAAAAGGATATAACAATTCACGACTTAAAGATGCTAGATTTTAGAAAACAATTTCAGGAAATTATAGAGCAATCCTATATTCCGTTCAATATAGATAAAGCTGCAACTTCAGATGTATGGAGTAATATTTACAAATTGATACTTCCTAATATTCCAGAAAAACTTTTTAGATATCGTAAAATAGACGATAAAGGTTATACTATTGAATCATTAAAATCCGGAACTATTTCATTATGCCATGCAGGAATGTTTCCGGATAAGTATGATTCATATTTATATATAGATCAAGACAAAATTCGCGAAGATTTAAAAAAGGCATTAAAGGATGCATTGCGCATAACATTGTCGCATATAACCCAGAAATCCTCTGATATAAGGGCAGAAAAGGCAACGCAAATATGTTACTACAGAGAGTGTGGATATACGGATGAACAAATTATAGATAAAATATTGACAGATGAATATATGGATTTTTGTAACAACATTGGGTCTGCGATAAAAAAGCAAGAGTCGCGTTTTAGAAATCCGAGAAATAGTGCAAAAATAGCATGTTTTACAGAAAGTGTACAGTCAAAATATATGTGGGATAGATATGCTGATGGGTATAAGGGATTTGCATTAGAATACGATCTTAGAAAATGTATTTTTAAATATAACTCATTGGGAATGGATGTAAATCTCTTTCCTGTGATTTATACTGAATTAAGACCTGACGTTACATTGGATGAGGGAAATATTCATACTTACGAGTATTTTAAGCAAGTTGGAGATAAAAATTGGTTGAACTTTTTGTCTTCCATGATATTAGTCAATCAATTATATTGGTATCGATCTTATCTTTATAAGGACCAAAAAGAATACGAACATGAACATGAATGGAGAATGCTGTATTATAACTTAGAGGATGAGAATAATTATGCATCAATTCCAGATGTCGGATGTTTGAATGCAATTTATTATGGTCCAGATATAATCCCAAAGGATAAGGATGAATTACATCTGATTGCAGTTGAAAAAGGACTGAAAGAGTATGATGTTGCTCTTGATGCTGGTAGCCGTAGATATGATTTAAGGATAACAGCAATTAAATAGGAATATTCTTTGCTCAAAAAAAATCAATCAACAACCTGAAAGTTGTGTCATCTCGATTATTTATACTACCTTTGCCTACAGAGTAAGGCAAAGGTATTTTTTGATGTATACAATGGCTGAAAAACAGATAGACACGGTTTTAGGATTGGTTGAAGGAACGGAGGAGAATAAAGACGAAAAGTGGATGTGTCATTCGCAAGCTATCGCTGCAACTATGTCAAACCGAATGGAGGAACTTGGTATGACACAACGAGCGTTGGCCGAGAAGATGAATTGCACTCAGCAATATGTCTCCAAGGTGTTGAAAGGTCGCGAGAATCTGTCATTAGAAACCTTGTGCAAGATAGAAAATGCATTAGGTATCAGAATACTGCAAGCCGGAATAGATAAGTAATAACACCATAACAGGGCGCAAGAATATGTCAATACAGAGCGAAGCGGCGTTGGAAGCCGGACTGATAGCCACACTTCGGCAAATGGACTACGAGTATGTTCAGATTACCGAAGAAGATAATCTTTATGCCAATTTCAAGCGGCAGTTGGAAATTCACAACAAGAAACAACTGGCGGAAGTTGGCCGTAACTCATTTACGGATGAAGAGTTCGAGAAGATATTAATCTATCTGGAAGGTGGTACTCGCTTTGAAAAAGCAAAGAAGCTTCGCGACCTATATCCTCTTGATACGGCTAACGGACAGCGCATTTGGGTAGAGTTTCTTAATCGTACCCAATGGTGTCAGAACGAATTTCAGGTTTCGAGCCAAATTACGGTGGAGGGACGAAAGAAGTGTCGCTATGATGTGACGATTCTTATCAATGGTCTCCCTTTAGTTCAGATTGAATTGAAACGTCGGGGAGTAGAACTCAAACAGGCATACAATCAGATTCAACGCTATCATAAGACATCCTTTCATGGGTTGTTCGATTATATTCAGTTGTTTGTCATCTCCAATGGTGTGAACACTCGTTATTTCGCCAATAATCCCAATGGCGGATATAAATTTACATTCAACTGGACGGATGCGGCAAACCTGCCATTCAATGAACTGGATAAGTTTGCTGTGTTTTTCTTGGAAAAGTGTACGCTCGGTAAGATTATCGGAAAGTACATCGTATTACATGAAGGTGATAAATGCTTGATGGTGTTGCGCCCATACCAGTTCTATGCAGTAGAAAAGATATTGGATCGAGTGCAGAACTCCAATGATAACGGTTATATTTGGCATACAACAGGGGCAGGAAAGACTTTGACTTCATTCAAAACTGCGCAACTCGTTTCGGAGTTAGATGATGTAGATAAGGTAATGTTCGTTGTCGACCGCCATGACCTTGATACACAAACACAGTCGGAATATGAAGCCTTTGAACCGGGAGCCGTTGACGGTACGGACAATACGGACGAGTTGGTAAAACGTCTGCATAGCAACTCCAAGATTATCATTACCACTATTCAGAAACTCAATGCAGCCGTAAGCAAGACATGGTATAGCAGCAAAATAGATTCGATACGCCATTCTCGTATCGTGATGATATTCGATGAGTGCCATCGTAGCCATTTCGGGGAGAGTCATAAGAAGATTATGCAATTCTTCGATAATGCCCAGATATTCGGATTTACCGGAACTCCAATATTTACAGAGAATGCAGTTGATGGTCATACGACCAAAGAGGTGTTCGGCAACTGCCTGCATCGCTATCTGATTAAGGATGCCATTGCTGATGAGAATGTTCTCGGTTTTCTTGTGGAATACTATCATGGCAGTGAGGAGGTGCAGAACGGCAGTACCAATCGCATGACGGAAATAGCCCAATTCATCCTTAATAATTTCAATAAGTCAACATTTGACGGAGAGTTCGATGCGCTGTTTGCCGTGCAGTCAGTGCCGATGCTTATCCGTTATTACAAGATATTCAAGGAACTGAATCCTAAGATTCGTATAGGTGCAGTATTTACCTATGCAGCCAATGGAAGTCAGGATGATGAACTGACAGGAATGGGTACAGGTTCTTATCTGAATGACAGTGCAGGCGAAGTCGATGAGCTGCAAGCCATCATGGATGACTATAACGAAATGTTCGGCACATCGTTTACGACTGAGAACTTCCGTGCATATTACGATGACATCAACCTGCGCATGAAAAAGAAGCGAGCCGATATGAAGCCGCTTGATCTTTGCCTTGTTGTCGGAATGTTCCTTACCGGTTTTGACAGCAAGAAACTTAATACGCTCTATGTAGATAAGAACATGGAATACCACGGCTTGTTGCAGGCATTTAGCCGGACGAACCGTGTGCTGAACGAAAAGAAACGCTTCGGAAAGATTGTATGTTTCCGTGATTTGAAGAGCAATGTGGATGCTGCTATCAAATTATTCAGTAACAGCAACAATCCGGAAGAAATAGTGCGACCTCCGTTTGAAGAAATCAAACAGGAATACAAGGAACTTGCATCCGATTTTCTGAAGAAATACCCGGACACAAACTGCATAGACCTTTTGCAGAGCGAAACGGCTAAGAAAGAGTTTGTTTTGGCATTTCGTGATATTATCCGTAAACACGCAGAGATTCAAATATATGAGGATTATAGCGAAGAAGCTGATGATCTCGGCATGACGGAACAGCAGTTTATGGATTTCAGGAGTAAGTATCTTGATATCCATGATACTTTTGCACTCGTTGATCCAGCACCGTCACCCAAACCGGATGATGATACAGATGTTCCGGATGACGGAGACTTCGGTGATGTGGATTTCTGCCTTGAACTCCTACATAGCGACATTATCAATGTGGCATATATCCTTGAACTCATTGCAGAACTTGACCCATATAGTGCCGATTACGCAGAACGCCGTCAGAATATCATTGATACGATGATTAAAGACGCAGAAATGCGCAGCAAAGCCAAACTTATCGATGGTTTCATTCAAAAGAATGTGGATGACGATAAGGAAAACTTCATGATTCAGCGAGACAAAGCTGACGGTACAAGCGATTTGGAAGAACGGTTGAACCACTATATTGCCGTTGAGCGAGAAAATGCCGTCAACTCATTGGCTGAGGAAGAGGAAATATCGTCATCGGTATTGAATCACTTCCTCAAAGAATATGACTACCTGCAAAAAGAGCAGCCGGAAATCATACAAAAAGCATTGAAAGAGAAGCATCTCGGATTGATAAAGACGAGAAAGGCGTTGACGAGGATTTTAGACAGATTGCGTAATATCATACGCACTTTCAGTTGGGATTAAAAGAAATACTGATATGGTAAAGACAAATGAACCCGGATATGTGTATATCTTGACTAATCCAAGTTTTCGTGAGGATTGGGTCAAGATCGGTAAAAGTGCGCGGCCTGTAGATATACGTTCCAAGGAACTTGACAACACGGCTGTTCCGTTGCCTTTTGAGATTTATGCAACCATTCAGACGGTCAAATATAACGATGTTGAAAAGCATGTACACAAGACTATTGATCGGTTGACGGATTTGCGTATTCGTCAGAATCGGGAGTTTTTCAATGTGCCGCCACAAATAGCTTTGGATATATTCAATGACATAGCCAAGATGATTGATGATGCGGTTGTTACGGTCTATGTAGATAATAAACCGGTTTGCCATAACGAAAAAGATTCATTGCCTGTCGTGCAGAAGCGAACCGTAAAGCGAGGTCGTTTCAAATTCAGCATGGTCGGTATTAAAATAGGGGAATGCGTTACCTTTATTCCTACGGATACGGAAGTCAAGGTGGCAAGCGATGATTCCGTTGAATACGAAGGTCGTATTTATAAATTGTCCCCTTTTGTCGGTACGTTTATGCCGGAAGAGAAACGGAATACATCGGGTGCATATCAAGGGGCAAAATATTTCTCATATAAAGGGAAAGTGCTAGATGACCTGAGAAGTATAATAGAGAGCAATATACCATTGCCGGAAAGTGATGTAAACAAGATAATATAGAGCAATAAAGATATGAGCGAAGAACTGCAACAGAAACTCCGTGACCAGCTTTGGGAGGTCGCAAACCGTTTGCGTGGCAATATGTCGGCAAGCGATTTTATGTATTTTACCTTGGGATTCATTTTCTACAAATACCTGTCGGAGAAGATAGAAACATACGCTAACAGTGCGTTGGATGATGATGAAGTTACATTCAAGGAATTATGGGAAATGACCGATTCGGATGCACCGGAATTGCAGGAAGAGGTTAAGAACCAGTGCTTGGAAAATATAGGCTACTTCATTGAACCGAAGTTCTTGTTTTCGTCCGTAATTGAGGCTATCAAGCGGAAAGAAAATGTTCTTCCTATGTTGGAACGCTCGTTGAAGCGTATAGAAGACAGCACTTTGGGACAGGATAGTGAAGAGGATTTTGGCGGATTGTTCTCGGACATTGATTTGGCTTCGCCTAAATTGGGAAAAACAGCAGATGATAAAAACACGCTCGTCAGCAATGTGCTTCTTGCATTGGACGATATTGACTTTGGTGTAGAGGCCTCGCAAGAAATTGATATTTTGGGCGATGCTTACGAATATATGATTAGCCAGTTTGCAGCCGGCGCAGGCAAGAAAGCCGGTGAGTTCTATACTCCGCAAGAGGTCAGCCGCATATTGGCGGAGATTGTTACTCTTGGGCATAACCGTTTGCGTAATGTTTACGACCCTACTTGCGGTAGTGGTTCACTATTGCTCCGTGCAGCAAGTATCGGTAAGGCGGCATATATCTATGGACAGGAGAAAAATCCGACTACTTACAACCTTGCCCGAATGAATATGTTGCTGCACGGTATCCGATTCAGCAGCTTCAAAATAGAGAATGGCGATACGCTTGAATGGGACGCATTCGATGATATGCAGTTCGATGCAGTGGTTGCAAATCCTCCGTTCTCTGCCGAATGGAGTGCTGCCGACAAATTCAACAACGACGACCGTTTCAGTAAAGCAGGACGACTTGCACCTAAGAAAACAGCCGACTATGCTTTTATTCTGCATATGGTTCATCACCTCAATGAAGGTGGTACGATGGCTTGCGTTGCTCCGCACGGAGTTCTGTTTCGAGGGAATGCAGAGGGTGTTATACGCCGCTTCCTGATAGAGAAGAAAAACTATATCGATGCTATTATCGGTTTGCCAGCCAATATATTCTATGGTACAAGTATTCCGACCTGTATTCTCGTATTGAAGAAATGCCGTAAGGAAGACGATAATATCTTGTTCATTGATGCCAGCAAAGAGTTTGAAAAGGTCAAGACCCAGAACAAACTCCGCCCTCAGCATATACAGAAGATTGTAGAAACCTATCGTGACCGCAAGGAAATTGAAAAGTACAGTCATCTTGCTACGTTGCAGGAGGTTGCCGAAAATGACTATAATTTGAATATTCCTCGCTATGTCGATACTTTTGAGGAAGAAGAGCCTATTGACATCAAAGCAGTCATGGCTGAAATAAAGGAATTGGAAGCCAAGCGAGCCGAACTGGATAAGGAAATAGAAGGCTATTTGAAAGAATTGGGACTGGTTGAATAATTACACTATGGCAGAGATAGACAACATCCCCGAAATGCGTCCATCATTCGACAATATACGCCGTCAGGATGAGGGCGGAAACGAATACTGGAGTTCTCGCGACCTGTGCGCTGCTATGGGCTATTCGGCTTATTGGAAATTCCAAAGAGTCATAGACAAGGCTATCAAGGTGGCAGGTGAAAAAGGAATGAATGTAGACGACCATTTCAACCAAGCGGTTGATATGGTAAGGATTGGAAGCGGCTCATTCCGTAAGGTCAATATCTTCCGTCTTTCGCGTATGGCGTGTATGATTGTTGCCGAAAATGCCGATGCCCAAAAAGTGTTGGTACAACAAGCTCGCGATTATTTTACTCGAACAATTTCGACAAACGAATTGATGCAAAATTCGTTGAGTTCTAACATTTTGCTGTATAAAACGGCGCAAGGCGAGGCACGAATAGAAGTGATATTCAACAGTGAAACATTTTGGATGTCACAAAAGCGTATGGCCGATTTGTTCGGGGTGGATGTACGGACTGTCAACTATCATCTTGGTCAGATTTACGAAACAGGCGAGCTTACAAAAGAGGCAACTATCCGAAAAATTGGGATAGTTCAATCAGAGGGAGAACGGGATGTAGAACGTACACCTCTGTTCTATAATTTGGATGCCATTATTGCGGTAGGTTATCGTGTCAATAGCTATCAGGCCACTCAATTCCGTATCTGGGCTACATCTGTATTGAAGGAGTTTATTATTAAAGGATATGCCCTTGATGACGAACGCTTGAAGCAGGGAAAACACTTTGGCAAAGATTATTTTGATGATTTGCTGGAGCGTATTCGTGAGATACGCACATCAGAGCGCAGATACTACCAAAAGATAACAGACATCTATGCCGAATGCAGTGCCGATTACGATTCGAAATCGGATTGTACCAAATTGTTCTTCAAGATGGTGCAAAATATGATGCACTTGGCTGTAACTCATCGTACCGCTGCCGAAATAGTATATGAACGTGCCGACTCGGAAATGCCGCACATGGGATTGACCACTTGGAAGAAAGCTCCCGATGGCAGAGTCCAGAAGTCTGATACGATTGTGGCAAAGAACTACTTGTCAGACAAAGAGGTTTCAGAACTCAACGGCATAACTAACGTATTTCTTGAATTTGCAGAGCAGCGTGCCCAACGCCATATCATTACAACGATGGCCGAATGGAAGCAGCGTCTTGAACAGTTTCTTGCTACAATGGACTATCAAGTACAAGATTCAGCTGGTAAAGTTTCTCAAGAAGAAGCACGAGAGAAGGCGTATGGTGAGTATGAAAAATATAAAGTGATTCAAGACCGTTCGTTTATCTCTGATTTCGACCGGTTTAATAATGGCGACAAATTGTTGCCGTTTGATATCAATCCCGATAAAGAATAATGATTATGACAGATAATAACGAAAATAAAGTCCTTAATGTTCCCCATTTGAGATTTCCGGAATTTAGTGGAGAGTGGGAAATATGTAAAGTGTCTGAGCTATTGGATTTCTATTCAACCAATTCTCTGAGTTGGGAACAACTTGAATATGGGGAGAAAGCCATGATGAACTTACATTATGGACTCATTCATGTTGGGCTTCCTACTATGGTGGATTTGAGAAGAGATAAACTACCCAATGTCAAAGAAGGTAATATGCCTAAAAACTTTGAATTGTGTAAAGAGGGAGATGTAGCCTTTGCTGATGCTTCGGAAGATACGAATGAGGTTGCTAAAGTCATTGAGTTGTTTAATCTTGATAATAAGGATATTGTTTGTGGTTTACACACAATTCATGGGCGAGACAATAAAAATAAAACTATTGTCGGCTTCAAAGGATATGCTTTTTCGTCATCCGCATTTCATAATCAGATTAGACGAATAGCACAGGGAACAAAAATCTATTCCATCAGCACAAAGAATTTTTCCGAGTGTTATGTTGGTATTCCATCCAAAGCGGAGCAAACTAAAATAGCTACACTGTTACGACTAATAGATGAGCGTATTGCCACCCAAAACAAAATCATTGACAAACTACAATCCTTAATTAAAGGACTTGCGGTTACACTAACGACTAAAGGAAAGCCTAATACTGCAATTTCTCAATGTTTAGAGTGTCATAGCTCAACACTTCAAGAAAGCAAGGTTTTGCCTAATGGGTTGTATAAAGTATTTGGTGCAAATGGATTGGTTGGTTATACAGATGTGTCACAAATGAACGGTGATGCGATACTAGTAATCAAGGACGGTTCGGGTGTTGGTACAACTTCCTACGCTCAAGGCAAATTTTCGGTAATTGGTACCCTCAACTACCTTACAATATTAGGCAACTATGATTTGCGGTATCTGTACTTTGCATTGTCAGTATTCAACTTTCAACCGTACAAAACGGGAATGGCTATACCGCATATCTACTTCAAGGACTATAGTAATGCGAAAATATATTGCCCTCCACTTACCGAACAAAAGCGTATTGCAAATGTGCTTGGCAAATTGGAGAGTAAACTCTTATTAGAACAAGAACTTATTACATTGTTCAACCAGCAAAAACAGTATCTGTTGGGACAGGTGTTTATATAAACATTTGACTTAATAGATATTGTTTTTGTATTTGATATTTCTGTAATAGTTGACTTTCAATATCTTCTTTAAACGATAACGCAGAAAGAGTATGACTAATTTCTTTTTGCTTGTCTAAATCTGGTATTGGGCATTTTATGTGATTTATATCCTTTAGGTAGGCTGTTCTCATCGTTCCTTCTGTTACAACACGTTCAACTTCTTTTTGGAAATAGGAGGAACGCATAAAGTAATAGAGGTATTCAACATCAATGTTTGAATTAGGGACAATTCCTAAAATTCCTTGCTTGGTACAGATTGGATATTTGTTTATAGAAATAGCTCCGATTGTTGCTCCATTAGAGTATATAATGGAGTTTACAGGAATTAGCCACGCTGAAGATTTTTTGAGTCCTAGCTCTGTGATATAGTCTTTATTAGCTAGTAAATATTTATCACCCAAATCGTCTATTTTTACAAAAGGTATATTGCCATTTTCATAAAATTCGACATTTGACGTAGTAGGTGTACCACCCTCACCAGCCTTACTATATAATGTTTCAAATGCTACACATTGCTCACACTGCGGAGTTATTATATCATCTATAAGTCCTTTAATTAAGGATAGGACATCAGTAATGTCTGCAATTAGCCAGTTATTATTATTCAAATCTGATTTGCTGGAAAAAAGAATACCTCTTTCAGAAGTCAGTGCTCTTAAAAATGGATATCCATTTCTAAGCTCATCTTATGATTCTACTGGTGAGTATGAAGTTTTGACAATCGCCAATGTCACAGGAGAACGTTACATTTGCTCTGAAGGATGTAATCGCATTCTCACAAAGCCATCTGACATTCAATTCCATCAAACACTTAAGGCAAATGATATACTCATTTCTTTAACAGGTAATGTTGGGCGTGTTTCACTATGCAAAGAGGGTAAGTACTTGCTTAACCAACGAGTGGGACTTTTACAATTGAATTCAGCTATTGTTCGGGAGTTTATTTATCAAGTTCTTTCCTCACGAGATTTTGAGCAGAGCATGATCTCTTGTAGTCAAGGAGCGGCACAAATGAATATCGGAAAAGGAGATGTCGAGAACTACATAATACCTTATTCTGGCAATCCAAAAAACTTACTAAAAATCTCATCAGCACTAAATTCTTTTGATACAAAAACACTTACAGAAAGTAGAATACTTCAATTGTTAAATAGACAGAAATCTCATCTTCTTACCTCCCTGTTTATATGAATAGAGAGGACAATAGATCGTTTTTCTGTTGGCTGTATCGTTCGAGGATAGAAGATTCATTATCAATCTTCATATCAATACTTTGTAGCATAGAAGCAATCTGCATATTGTGACGATACCCATAATCAGGAATCATTATTCCGCTAACTATGTCAGCATTGATGTTGCTTTGTGTGCCAGTTTCAAGATACTTATGAATATGCCTATACTTAAAATAGGATAAGTAGTAATATAGATAATCCAATAGAGACTTGTCTCTCAGTAGCATTGAGAACATTGCTTGACTCGTAGCTATGGGAACTTGATTTATGGTGACCAAGCCCACCGAAGCATACATTGACATAATCAAACTGTGCTTTGGAACTATCCAAGCAGAAGAATTCTCCAATCCGTTCAGGCTTATATGCTTTTCTGTCAGCCAAATATACTTCCCCTGTCTAGTGATATCGTTAATACTTAAGAACGGAATATTCCCATTGTAGTACTCCTTATTCGTAGATATTGGTGTACCTCCTGCCTTGCCCTTAACAAAAAGATTATCTAGCCTGTTCCATACATTCGGTTCTTGCGAGAATAGATGTTGACTAATTGCAGACTTTAGTTTTTTCAAATCCTCAATGATTTTGTTTTGGGTAGCGATTCGAGTATCTATACATTCAAATAGTTTTGCTATTTTCTCTTGTTCTTGAATTGAAGGAATATTAAGACAAACTTTACTTAATCCATCTTGACCTATATTAAAGTGCTGTGCTCCGGCTCCTTTTACGATTATCTTTTTTCGTGCAGTTGGTGAAGCCAAAAGATAACGAAAAAACATAGGATAATAGTTACTTTTACTTTTTCCACGAATAACAAAACCACCAAACACTGCGGGTTTGCTATCCAAATAGACATTAGCTTGACCTACATCTTCTAACGTTTCAGAGCTGCGCTGAAATAAGATATCGCCGTAGTTTACACCATAAGTTTCAATATCGCCATCCACAACTTCAACAGAGGCACGGATATTATCATAACAAATGAATTGGTTATTAAGAATATCCATCACCGAAATGAATTTTGTTCCACGCCCAAATCTTTTGGCATCAGGATTCATTCCATTTTTGAAACTCATAAAATCTGTAAGAGGATAGATTTCCCACTCCCCACTAAATTCCGGAAATCTCAAAGGGGAACATTACCTATTATATTTCTCTAATTATTAGAACCAATTAAATTCAAAATTATGATTCAGAAGACAATTAGAGAAATTTCGGACGCATGGCGAGAGGACAAGCGACCGTATGTGAAACTATCGACATTGGCAGCCTACATGTTGATTCTTGAAAATCACATTTTGCCAAAGTTTGGTGAGAGTAACGAACTTCATGAAAATGATGTACAAGGCTTTGTGCTTGAAAAGTTGGAAGGCGGATTGAGCGTGAAATCTGTTAAGGACATTCTTATTGTCCTGAAGATGGTTATGAAATTCGGAGTGAAAAACGAATGGATGAACTATTACGAATGGGATATTAAGTACCCAACAGACGTTGCTGGTAAAAAGTTGGAGGTCTTGTCCGTGGCAAATCATAAAAAGATTCTGAACTATATTCAGAGCCACTTTTCCTTTCCGGGACTTGGTATCTATATCAGCCTTAGTACCGGTCTGCGTATAGGGGAGATCTGTGCTTTGAAATGGAGCGACATCAATGTATATGATGGAATTCTAACCGTTAACCGGACGATAGAACGCATCTATATCATAGAAGGAGAGAGAAAGCATACAGAGCTGGTCATCAACACGCCAAAGACAAAAAACTCTTGCCGTGAAATCCCGATAAACAAAGAATTGCTTACTATGTTAAAGCCTTTGAAAAAAGTAGTTAATGATGACTATTACATTCTTACCAATGACGAGTGTCCGACAGAACCACGTACGTACCGTAACTACTATAAAAGGCTTATGGAGAAACTTGATATTCCCAAGCTGAAGTATCATGGACTCCGTCATAGTTTTGCGACTCGTTGTATAGAGGTCGGTTGTGACTATAAAACAGTCAGCGTATTATTAGGGCATTCCAATATTTCAACTACGTTGGACTTATATGTTCATCCCAATATGGAGCAGAAAAAGCGTTGCATTGCTAAGGTGTTCAAGTCACTGGGTAAATAAAGTTATGTATAGAGCGAGGGAATTAATGCTGTAATTTCTTCGCTCTCAATTGTTCTGTGATTCAGAATTATGTTGTATATTTGAATATCATTTTAGAAAGTAATTATGTTATTTGAGATTATTGTTGATTGTATTATGGCTTTGGGAGCCTTGGCGACAGCTGCAACTTTTATTCTTGTCTTAAGAAATCAGAAAGGAACTCAGCAGCAGATTAATAGCTTGTCGCAAATGGCTGAGATGTACTCACGTCATTATCAATTAGAGCGAATTTAAGCTGGAAGTAACATATATCCCAAAATTCAGATAAGTTTGAAGAATGATACGATGTGGGGATTGAAGATCCAGATTAAAAACAATTCATATCCGGTAGAAGTGTATCGCATTATGATAAATGAGGCTCGTCATCATTTAGATGTAAGGTTAAAACCGAAAAGCGATTATATTCAAATACGGCAAGGAGAAACAAAGACTATTTTGCCCGGAGAATTATGCCGTCAACAGATATACACATTTGATGCATCAATAAGGATATATCTCATAACTCCTTTTGAAGAGGCGTATGAAATAAGATATATAAATACAGACAGGTTAAACTACTATCAGTCAGAACCAGTTCCTATTCTGTATTCCAAAGAAGATCATGAGTCTTCAAAAGTTCAAACTACTCAAGTCAGGCAGTATTCTATACATGGTGGTATCAAAGGAACTATTAAAGATAATTTCCCTGAAGTCGCAAGAGATTTAGAAGACTAATTTAAGCATGAAAATAAAGTCTCAACTGGTAGTAATCTCTATCCGATTGAGACTTTTCGTTTATTTACCTCTATCCAAAAACTTCTGTATTGCTACCGTTATACCAATCCCCGAGACAGCCATAAGAATACAACCAGTAGTAGCCTTCCAAATCAATCCGGAATGCAAAATCTCTGCATTAGCCACTATCATGCACACGAAAAAAGAAGATAGAGCGACTACAATGATAATCAAAATGTAGAATGCCGTATATGGGAGGGGGATAGCATTGTCGGCTTTCTTCATTCTCCGCTCGGCTTCCTTGCATTTGCTCTCAATCTGACCAAGAAAATTGCAGAGAAGCCTTGCTCCAAATTCAACTGCCAACTTATGCATTTCTTCAGAAATGATAGGTTTGCACTCACGTATAGAACCGGACAGATTTTCAACTTCTGTTCTCAGCTTATATACATTGTTATTCAGCCTAGCAAGTTCTTGCACATTGATATCGAGTAAGTGGTTTTCTTCCTCCAGATATTCATTCTTGGGAGTGGATCTTATGGATTCCGCTTCACTCATTTCTGCGGAAAAATCAAATTTCTTCTTCATGCGCTTATCGTTTTAATCCTGTTTTCGGTTTCTTTCCTAAGAACCGGCTGGCGGCACGAGCACATCTGCGCGCCCAGAGCAAGTCGTCTTCGTCCTTATCTCTCCACGAAAGGTCGCTTTGTGAGCCACCGCCACCTCCTCCGGTTGTTACATTGGGGGTATCTATCAGTCCGACAAATATAGCTACAGCCATATCGGTAAGTTCTTGACAGTTGGCAATAAACCTGTAATCAAATTCGTCATTGAAACAATCAAGTACTTTTCCGGGATATAAAATTTGTAATCCTTACCTTCATGGCTGAGGGTATAGGAAATCATCTCCTGACTATATGTGAGATATTGGGTATAGTCGATAGGAGCAATCTTATGTATCGCTGCCTGTTGAACGGCTTGGGGTGTATTGTTTCTAATGGCAGTAGCTGGCTGATGATGCAGTTTCTCCCATGTCGCAGGAAGTTTCGAGACCATCAGGTTTCTGCCGATTCCCAATTCTGAAGCCTTGTATTTGGTGTTTCCATTCATGAGGGCAT
>OATJ01000200.1_pt1 | contig 54987 bp, 42 predicted proteins | sample 1516661 | NCBI WGS metagenome assembly OATJ01 (sample SAMEA2579951, study PRJEB22360) | human gut metagenome
GGACTGAGCAGCGGCGCCCGCGGCGTCGCCGGCGCTCGCAGCACCCTCCCCTGCAGCAGCCGCAGCCGCGGCGGCCTTTTCGGCCGCGGCTTTGCGCGCCTTGGCCTCGGCGGCGGCACGGACCTTCATGGCCTTCTCGCGTGCGGCCTTCACCTCGGGCGTGATAACGCTCATGGGTTCGGCAGTCGAGACCTGGTAGAAAAAGCCCTTAAAGTCAATCTGCATGTCAGTGATGGCAAGACCAAACAGGTCGTGCGCTTCGTTTTCAAACGGAAATACCGCCGGATAGTACGAGCTGATGGACGGAATCTCCTGGTACTGATCAATTCCCTCAACCACCAGGTTCTCGATCGCATAGCTGCCGTCCTGTGCAATATGCTCCTGAGCGGCACGAACGTTGATAAACGTATAGACCAGGCGATACGATCCGTCGTCCACACAGCGCTCGGCGTGCATTTGCACAAAGCGCGCGCCGACGCCCTTGAGCGCCTGCACATGCGGCAGGAGCTCGTCGAGCCCGACGGTGGTATAGATAGCCTTTTGCATTACTCGGCCTCCTTTGCAGCGACGGGCGTCTCAGCAGGTGCGTCACCAGCGGCAGGCGCTGCGGGTTTCTCGGCAGGCGCGTCACCGGCACCGTCAGCCCCGGCCCCCGCAGCAGCCACAAACCCGTCCTCGCCCAGCTCAACGCCACCGTCCCAGGTTGCGGCGCCGCCCACGGTAAGCGGATCGCCGCCAGCACGCATCACGGCCTCCTTCTGATCCAGGATGCCGCACGCCTCCACGATGGCATCGATCACGGTCTCGGGGCGAATGGCGCACCCGGGCGCGTACACGTCCACGGGAATCGCGCGGTCCACGCCGCCGATCACGTTATAGGCATCGCGGAACACGCCGCCCGAACACGCGCAGATGCCGCACGCCACTACGCACTTGGGCTCGAGCATCTGGCTGTAGATCTGGCGCACGACGGGCAGGTTCTGGGCATTGACCGACCCCGTCACCAAAAAGATATCCGCATGCTTGGGGTTGCCGGTGTTGACCACGCCAAAGCGCTCCGCATCGAACAGCGGCGTGAGCGAGGCCAGCACCTCGATATCGCATCCGTTGCAGCTCGAACCGTCGTAATGAATAACCCACGGCGAGCGCGACATTTTATGATCCATGGATGCCGCCTCCTAAATAAATACGTCAACGAGGATAGGCATAAGGTTGAGCAGGCCAAACACCAGAGCCACGCCCCATCCGAGCCTAAAGCAGCTGCGCCAGGTGCTGCGTGCGAAGGTGTTGTCGATCAGGACCTCGACAAAGTACGTCGCGGCCATCACGACCAGGGCTACAACCCAGCTCACGGGGTTGTCCCAAACAAAGAACATGCCCACCCACATCAAAAACAGCACGGTCTCGCACCAGTGCATAAGGGTCATCTTGGCCAGCGTGCCGCCGCTCATCTCGGTGGCGACGCCCTGGACAATCTCCTGATGCGCGTGATGCGAGTACGAAAGGTCAAACGGCGACTTGCGCAGCTTGATGGTAAGCACCGCGAGCAGCGCGAGGAAAATGGGCGCGCTGTACACGACGATGGGGGCCGACTGCCCCGTCACGGCAATGGAATCGAAGCTGTCGGTGGCAAGGTACAGGCCCACGCTCATCAGCAGAACGGCGGGCTCGTAACTCATGACCTGCAGCAGCTCACGGTCGGCGCCGACCTGGGCAAACGGACTTTGCGTCGAGGCGGACGCCAGCACCACAAAGATCGCGGCGAGCGTCACCATAAAAGCGCACAGCAGCGTGTTGGAGCCCGACACAAAGATGCCGCCGCCCACGACGGTAAAGATGAGCGCGCACGCCATGTAGGTATCGTCCATGGTGTTTACGCTGGCGGGGGCTTTGCGCAGGAGCTTGGCAACGTCGTAGAAGGGCTGCAGCAGGCGCGGGCCCACGCGGCCCTGCATGCGGGCCGAAAGCTTACGGTCAACGCCGTCGATCAGGCCACCCACAAACGGCGCCAGCAAGGCAAACGCCACGGTGCCAATAAAAATGCCCACGACGCCCGAACCCTCGAAATACTTGCCGCGCAGCACCGAGGGCGCGCTCATGGCAAGCCGCTCGGGCCCAATCCACGCGCAACACAGAAGCGCAAACAAGATAATGCTGCAGCACACGACGCTACCTGCGGGGCCAATGCGCTTCTCGCCAAGGGCGTCCTCCGAATACCAATTGCGCTTTTCGGCCTTCACCTCGTGTCCCATCGAGCCGCGGAAATGGCGGTAATTGTCGGTTCCCACACCCGAAAGATATACGTTTACGTGCGGCTTATTGCTCACGCGGAACGACGTCAGCAGCACCACGGCAATAAACGCCACGATAACCACCATCAGATACATGGCGTCCTTGCCGATAACGTACGGCACGCGGCCAAACACCATGGCCAAGTAAGGCGACACCAGACCGCTCGAGATAACCGGAAACGCCACGCAGCACAGAATCAGCAGCGCGGCGATGGTGTTGAGGGCCATCCATTCGGTCTTATGGACATTGACCTCAACGTTTTGAGCCGTGGGGTCGACGCCCGAAAGCTTGGCAAGCCACTTGCCCCAGAAGAAGAACGTCGCAGCCGAGCCAAAGGCCAGCACCATGATCATGAGCACGTTGCCGGTCTGCGCAAACGCCACCAGGGCGCCCCACTTGGACACGAGCATGCCAAACGGCGCCACAAACATGCCCATGATGCCCAGCATCATCAGGCGCGTCAGGTGCGGCATGCGGCTGAACATACCGTCCATGTCCTCGATATTGCGGCTGCCGATATGATGCTCGGCCGTGCCCACGCACAGGAACAGCAGCGACTTGGCCACCGTGTGGAACAGGATCAGGAAGATGGCCGCCCATACGGCCTCGGGCGCGCCGACACCCAAGCAGGCACTGATGAGGCCCAAGTTGGAAATGGTGGAGTACGCGAGCACGCGTTTGGCGTTGCTCTGCGAGATGGCCATGAGGGCAGCGAGCAAAAACGTGATGGCACCCACACTCGTGACCATAAAGCCGGTCACGGGATAGATGGCATAGAGCGGGCTGAGCTTGACCATCAGGAACACGCCGGCCTTGACCATGGTGGACGAGTGCAGCAGGGCGCTCGTGGGCGTGGGGGCAACCATGGCACCGAGCAGCCAGGTGTGGAACGGCATCTGCGCGGCCTTGGTGAGGGCGGCGAGGGACAGCAGGACGACCGGCATCACCAGCAGCGCGGACTGCGCGGTGCCGGCACCGGAAAGCTCGATCATGCCCGAGATGGTCAGCGGCATGCCGTTAACGTGCAGAAACATAAGGCCCGCCAAAAACGCGATGCCGCCCAGCATGTTAAGGATGATCTGGGTAAAGGCGTTCTTGATGGCCTCGGGCGTGCGCGTGTAGCCAATCATAAGGAACGAGCACACGGTGGTAATTTCCCAGCCGCAGAACAGCCACTCAAGGTTATCGCTCGTCACGATGACGAACATGGCCGAGAGGAACAGAAACATAAGTGCCAGGAACTGCGGGCGACGGTCGGGCGCAGTCTGCCCGCGCAGCGCGGCCTCGTGCTCGTCGTGGGCCTGGAAGTCCTTCATATAACCCAAGGCATACACGCAGATGAGGCTGCCAACAATGCCGACGGCGAGGACCATGATCACGCTCATGTAGTCCAGGTAGAGCGGCGTCGCCGTGACGGCTTCGGCCGCGGGCAGCGTCATGGCTGCAAAGGCGAGCGAGCCCACCAGCTGGACTATGCCGAGCACCATGGTGAGCGCGTTCCTATATTTGTACGCGTTGTACAGGATGACGGCGCACAGAATTACGTCGATGACGGAGCTGATGATCGAGAGCACATGCGAGGTGCCGGGGGCAACCTCAAAGCTCTGCGGACCCGTGCCAAAAAACATGACGGCGACTACAACTGTCACCGCCATAATAATGCCGGAGCCTATGAGCCCCACCGCATCGCGAGCGCGGTCACCGCGCGCGAGCAGCATGCCCAGCGCCGGTACCAGCGAAAACAGGGTAAGGAAATACAGTAGCGTCATACCATCACTCCCCCCATGCAAAAACGCTGCAATTGTTTAACGTTATAGCTCAATTGAGGAGTAGCGGCGGCAGGTTTTCGGTCAACTGGGGAGTTTTAGGCGTACAGGGCAAGGAGCCTGTCCGCATTGGATTAGAGGGGCGGCAAGAAAAATGCGCCCCTGTGGGCGCACCATCCCGTTTGCTATTCCGCCTTTTTAACGCGCGGCTTGCGACCGCGCGGCTTATCGACCAGTGCGGACTCATCGCTCTCACGGTACTGACGGCACCAAGCCTTGACCGAAGACTCGCTGGGAATCTTGTGCTTGATCATGGCCTCGCGAACCGTCAAGCCGTTTTCCAGACGGTCCTTAACCACAGCGAGCTTTACGTCGTACGAATAGGTGTGATGATGCGAACCGGCATTGAGAACGGCGTCGGCACCGCCCACGGCATACGCGCGGGCCCACTGACGAGCCGTGGCCTGGGGAATGCCAAGCTCCGCAGCGAGGGCGCGATGACCGACCCCCTCTTGGAGGATCTCGACGGCGCGCTGCCTAACCTCGGGCGCATGCGTGCGAGTCCTAGTTGCTTCCGACATACCTGCCACTTCTTAGCCTTAACCGTTAATCTGCCTTCTTACGTGCAAGTTAGATAGTAGCATTTTACTGTTTGCTCAAAGCAGTTAATTAAAATAGACGCGGCGTTATCTGGGCATTTGGCACCAAATTACGACATTTCTTTATCGATTATTTACGCTGGTAGCTGACTCACGGCTAATCGTCATTCGCTTGTCAGCAAAATTGGCATCTCTTTATGTCCTTTGGTATAGAGGATATGGTTATTAACCCCTCCCCCAATAATTTTAAGTGATCTGCGAGGCAGTAGACGCCCTCACTCCTCATGATTACCGCTCATTGCCATCCACCGGAGCAAAACAAAAAGGGCGGGACCTGCTGCGCTTGCAGGCCCCGCACCGGTTGACACCCGACGGGACACAGCCGGGCGAGACGAATCCGTGCTACCGCCCCGCCTGGCCGCGATGCTCAACTACAGCTCGTTGGCCGCGTGATACGCCGTGCGGATGGCGCTCGCGATGTCGGCGGTGCGCTCGCCCGAGCAGTCTCCCACGCAGGTCACGGGCACCGTCACGCCATCCAGGTCAAACGCGTTGGCCTTGGAGCCCACGGCCATCACCACGTAATCGCAGGCGATCTTTACCGGCTCCTCGGCGCCGTCCTCGGTAGTGCGAATGGCCTCCACGCCCTCGTCGGTAATGGCGGTCAGGCGGGTCTTCACGTGCTGCTCCACGTTGTGCTCTGCAAAGTCGCTCATAATCAGCGGCAGAATGGTCTCGGACTCGCCCGCGGCAATCTTGTCGAGCATCTCGACAATCGCCACCTCGCAGCCGCGCTGCAGCAGGTACTCGGCAGTCTCGGTGCCCACCAGGCCACCGCCAATGACGGCGACGCGGCCCGTAAGCTCCACCTTGCCGGCCAGCACGTCCCAGCTCGAGACGACATTGTCCGAGTCGGCACCCGGAACGGGGATGACCACGTCGTGCGCGCCCACGGCCACAATCGCGGCGTCGGCGGCGTTGAGGTCCTCAGCGGTAGCGGCATGGTTGAGCTCGACCTTCACACCCAGGCCGGGCAGAATCTTCTCGTAGTACTCGACGGAACGCATGATCTCGTCCTTGCGCGGGGGTGCAGCCGCCAGCACAATCTGGCCGCCCAGATGATCGCTCGCCTCGTAGACGGTCACGTCGTAGCCGCGCTTGGCCGCCACGCGCGCGGCCTCCAGACCGGCGATGCCGCCGCCCACCACGGCGATCTTCTTGTCGCCCTCGCCCGGCTTAATGGCGATGGTCGCCTCATCGCCGTTCTCGGCATTGAGCACGCACGAGATGTACTTGCGGTTTTGAATCGCATCGACGCAGCCCTTGTTGCAGTTGAGGCACTCGCGGATGGGCTCGCCCGTGGCGGCCTTCAGCGCAATGTCGGGGTCGCACATGAGCGAGCGGCCATAGGCGATGATGTCGGCCGCGCCGTCTTCCAGAATCATCTCGCCGGCCTCAACCGAGACAACGCGGCCGACGGTTGCCACCGGCACGGAGACCAGGGCCTTGACGCGCTCGGCCACCGGCAGCGTCCAGTTGTAGGGCATGGCACCCATGGGTGGAATGGTGTCGCCCATGTTGCCGGTGTGGTTGGCCTGTGCGACCTGGATCATATCGATGCCCGCGCCCTCGAGCAGCTTGGCGAACTCGCAGGCCTCGTCGGGCCGCAGGCCGCCCTTGCCGCGCGGCGTGCCGTCGGGGTTCTCCATGATCACGGGGAGCTTGTACTCCACCATCAGCTGCGGCGCGGCTTCCTTAATGGCAGCGACAACCTCCAGCGCGTAGCGGACGCGGTTCTCGAACGAGCCACCGTACTCGTCGGTGCGCTGGTTGAGGATGGCCGAGCACAGCGAACCCACCAAGCGGTCGCCGTGGACCTCGATGGCATCGATGCCGGCCTGCTGCGCACGGGCGGCCGAGGCAGCGATGGCCTCCTTGATCTGGGTGAGCTGCTCCACGCTGGCCTCGTTCACAAAGTGCTGCATGTCGTGGTGCAGCTTGGCGTAGGCCTGGTTGCGAATCTCGTTGGACTCGGCCATCTTGGCGGCAAAGGTCTCCTCGTCGCCGGCGGCCTTGGCCTCCTGCGCGGCCTTGGCGGCAGCCATGGAGCCCATGACCATGCGGCCGACACCGGGCACATCGTACTCGGGGTGGAACAGCTGCAGCGCGACCTTGGCGCCGTGCTTGTGGACGGCATCGGCCAGCGCCTTAAACGTGGGGATCTGGGCGTCGGTTGCCAGCTTGGGCGTGGGGCTTGCGGTCATGACGGGAGCAACGTCGCCGATGACGATGTAGCTCACGCCGCCACGGGCCAAGCGCTCGTAAAAAGCCAGGCTGCGCTCGCCGATGGAACCGTCACGCTCCTCGTAGCCGGTGGTCAGCGGCGGAAACATAATGCGGTTCTTGAGCTCAAGGGGGCCAACCGTAATGGGCTGGAGTAGCTTGGATGCAGGTGTGGTCATGGACATTCCTCTCTTGTAGGCGCGGCGGCGATGATGCCGCGTAGTTGTCTAGAGGATATGGCATGGGAGCACGGCGGCACAACGGAAATCGGCGAATATCAGGTGGCGGCAGGTGGATGGGGCAGAGCGGCCCGTCGGTTCGTCTCAATCTGTAACAGTTACTCGGCAAAACCGGGTCTTACTGTTACAGATCGAGATATTCCCCTCGACCCAACCTCAACAATCTCAATCTGTAACAGCTAGACCCACTTTTGACCCCTACCTGTTACAGATCGAGACAAACCAAACCCGCCTGCTAGAAAATCTCAATCTATAACAACAACTCGGCAAAATCCGTCCCTCGTGTTACAGATTTAGACAAACGAAGACCGTCCTGCCGAAACATCTCGATCTGTAACACTTAGCCGCCCAAATCGGGTCTAGATGTTACAGATCGAGATTTTGTTTGAGAGGCCAAGAATTGGACCGAAAACACAGTCCCGGGATAACAAAAAAGCTCGCCGGCTAGGCCGACGAGCTGCAAGTTCTTGGTCGCGGGGGCAGGATTTGAACCTACGACCTCCGGGTTATGAGCCCGGCGAGCTACCAGACTGCTCCACCCCGCAATGTCTGGGCGCCTCATGTGCGCAAAACAGAATATTACGCGGGAGTTCGGTAAACGGCAAGGAAAATCTCGTAGAGCATAATTCCTTCATATTTAAACCCCTCAGCCCCTATCACCGTAAACGAATCGCAGCCGAGTGCCGTCGGCGGCGCGTATACAATGGTGCGCGTCCTTTTATGCCAACACCGGGAGTAGACATGCTGCTCGCTATCGATATGGGAAACACGCAGACGGCCATGGGCCTGTTTGACGGAGACGAGCTGGTGCAGTCGTGGCGCATGCCCACCGACCGCTCCTATACCGCCGACGAGATCCATGTGCGCCTGATGGGTTTCTTTAAGATGTACGGCCTTTCGCTCGACGCGGTCGACGCGATCGCCTTTGCCGGCGTGGTGCCGCAGCTCTCGCGCGAATGGCACGCCGTGGCCGACCGCATTGCCGCGGACGCCATCGTCATCGGGCCGCAGACGGCCGCGGTGACCAAGCTGCGCGCGGCGCGTCCCCAAGCCGTAGGCGCCGATCGCGTCGCTAACGCCGTTGCGGCCGAAACTTTCTACGGCGCGCCGGCAATCGTGGTGGACTTTGGCACCGCGACCAATATCGACGTCATCGATGAGGACGGTTATTACATTGGCGGAGCGATCGCGCCGGGCATTCGCATCTCCATGGACGCGCTTGCCGCCCGTGCCGCCAAGCTCGCCAGCGTGCCGCTCGAGGCGCCCGAACACGCCATCGGCCGCGATACCGAGGAGTGCATTAAGGTCGGCGCCGTGATGGGCGCCGCCGCCATGGCCGAGGGCCTGGTCGCGCGCATGAAGCGCGAGCTGGGCCGCGAGGATGCCACCGTTATCGCCACGGGCGGCCTCGCCGGCATCGTCGCCGATTCGACCGATGCCTTCGACGTGGTCGACGGACAGCTCACCATCAAGGGCATCTGCGAAATCTACCGCCGCATGCAGGAGCTGGGATAGAGCAGGGGCTTAAGTCGAGCACGCCCGATGCCACAGTCTCCGCAAAGGCTCGCCAAGCCTATTCCTCAGATAGGCGAAACCCTCCCCGGCACAGGCCGAGAAGGGTCTTGTTGCCATCGTTATCTTTGAGCGCTGGCGCCCCGCACTACAGCCCGCGAATTCGTACAGCCTCGGGCGGAAACTCCTGCTCGCCGGCATCGGTCTTGATGGTCGCGCGGCCCCAGATGTCCAGGCCCGCAAACACACCGACCGCAAGCGGCAAGCCGTTGGGAGACACCGCCGCAACCTGGCGGCCCAGCAGCGGCACCATGTCGAAGTACTCGCCCAGCACGGGAGCCAGCGGCCCTGCGGCGCCTTGCGGCGTGTTGGCAACAACCGCCCAGGCGTCCACGCGGGTCAACACGGCGGCGGCCAGCGTCTCGACCAGCGCTTCGTCAGCCACGTCCACACCAAGCTCGCTCAGCGCCGAACGCTCAATATCCACCGTCACGGCACCGAACATGCCCGCAGCACCGGCACCGCCGTTCACGGCAACACGCGCGAGCGACGTCTCAAACGCAGGCGCACCGCACACGATATCGCTCGGCCACTGGATACCCACCTTACCGGCAAGGCCCAACCCCGGCGTCGAAGCCGTGCCCACAAGCGCGTCCATCATGCCCATAGCCGCCACAAACGGCAGGCCGTGGAAGGCATGCATGTTCACATCGGGGCGCACGACCAGCGAAAACATCAGCGATGCATCGCCCGCGCTCCACGCGCACCAGCCCGCGGACATGCCCTCGCGGCCCGCGTCGCGCGCCGCGTCGAGCTCGGTGCCAGCGGCAACAGCATTCATCTCGATCATCTACATACGCCCCAATTCGCCCACGATATGGCCCACGCGGTCCTCGGGCTCCTTGACCTCGACGCCGTTGTAGCGGAAGAACCGCGCCGGGTCGTGCATCAGGTCCTCGAGCGGCACCAGCACAAAATCGCGTTCGCCGATCAGCGGATGCGGCAGGCGCAGCTTTTTGCCGCCGTGGGTCTCGCCGTCCATCCACAGCAGGTCCAGGTCGATGGTGCGCGGACCGTTGGCCTTGGCCTTTTTGGAGCGGTCGCGCCCCAGCTCGGCCTCGATCTTCATAAGCTCGTCGAGCAGCACCAACGGCGCCAGCTCGGTCTTGATCTCGATGACGGCGTTGGCAAACGCGTCCTGGCGCGTCTCGTAGGCAGGCTCGCTCTCGTAGATCTTGGAGGAGTTGGACACGCAGGTGAGTGGAATCTCGGCGATCATCTCGCGTGCAGCGCGGATGTTGTCGCAGCGATGCCCCAGGTTGGAGCCCACAGCCACAAACGCGCGGCGCGGCTGCGGCTTGGCAACCGCCCAGTAACCGTTCAGGAACTGCGCAAAACCCGCGGCGTCGTGCACGCGCACGATGTTGGCACCGGCCTGGATGGCGCCCAGGCACACGCCAAACGTGGCGGCATCGCGCGCGGCGGCCTCGGTCACGCCCGAGACAGCGCCCACAAAACGCTTGCGCGACACGGCGCACATGAGCGGATAGCCCAGTGACGCAATCTTGGCAGTCTCGCGCTGGATGACGATGTCCTCGTTAGCCGACTTACCAAAGCCCGGGCCAGGATCGATGCAGATGCGGTCGCGCGACACGCCGGCATGGATGAGTGTGCGGGCCTGGTCGGACAGAAAGCCCATAACGCGGCGCATGATGGGCGCCGAATCGGGCAGGGTGAAGCGGCGGAGCTGCGAGGTGGGCACGTAGGCTTCCTCGCGGCGGGCGCTGCGGCGCATCATGGCGGCCAGGCGGTCATTGGACTCCGATTCGGCCTCGGTGGCTGCGGGCGCGGGCGCGACGGTCTCGGCGGCAGCAGTCTGCTCGGCGGCGGGCGCCTCCTGCTCGCTTGCAGGCTCGGACGTGGGCTCCGGTTCGCCAAACGGCAACGAGGGCTGCACCACGCCGCCCGGAAGCTTGGCCTCCGACTTAGGCTCACCCAGCAACTTGCCGCGACGGCGGCGAGCCGGCTTCTCGGCCTCACGCGCGGCCTCGGCAGCCGCCTCGCGCGCCTTCTCGGCAACAAACGCCGCTGCCGAGGTATCGAGCTGCACCGTTGCGTGCGTGCGGGTGGGCGCGGCGACCTCGCCGGCATGCATCACGATGACGCCGCAGGTGCTCGTCTTAACAAACTCGACCATCTTGGGATCGGTGAAGCCGGTCACGTCGTTGACGATCGAGGCGCCGCAGCGCACGGCCGCCTTGGCAACCGCCACATGACGCGTGTCGATCGAGACGATGGCGCCCTCCTTGGCCAGCGCGCGCACCACGGGCAGCACGCGGCGAGCCTCCTCGTCGGGGTTGACCGGGGTAAAGCCGGGGCGCGTGGACTCGCCGCCCACGTCGATGATGTCGGCGCCGGCGTCGAGCATCGCCAGGCCGTACTCGATGGCGGCATCCGGATCGAAGTGCTCCCCGCCATCGCTAAACGAATCGGGCGTCACGTTGAGGACGCCCATGATGCGCGGACGGTCAAAGCTGAGCTCATACTTTCCGCACCGCCATGTCTTGCTGTCGTTCGCCATGAACATCCTCCTAAAATGCCCACGCCGCCGAGCTTGGGGAGCTGGCGGCGGGGTCGCTTTGCACTCAGTCTTTCTATTGTATCCGCGCACGCGGGCTAGAACGCAAACGCGGCAGCGATGTCGCAAGAAATCAGCAGGTCGGCATTTGCATCCTGATCGGTGGGAGCAAGATTGCAAATGGCCAGCGTATCGCCGGTAAAGTAACGCGTAAGGCCCGCCGCCGGATACACCACGAGCGAGGTCCCGCCCACAATGAGGGCATCGGCCGCGGCGATGGCGGCAACGACACCGGTCAGCACGTGCTCGTCGAGCGGCTCCTCGTAGAGCACTACATCGGGCTTGATGCGCCCGCCGCACGCAGGACACACAGGCGCACCCGCGGCGTCCTCGTGCTCGCGCGAGCAAATCCACTCGACGCTATAGACCGCGCCGCACGACTGGCAAATGTTGCGATGGACCGATCCATGCAGCTCGAACACGCGTTGCGAGCCGGCCATCTGATGCAGGCCGTCGATATTTTGCGTCACCACGGCATCAAGCTTGCCGGCGCGCTCCAGCTCGGCCAGCTTGATGTGGCAGCGGTTGGGCTTAGCGTTAAGCGCGATCATCTTGGTGCGGTAAAAGTCGAAGAACTCCGCAGGATGCGCCTCGTAAAAGCTGTGCGAGAGCATGGTCTCGGGCGGATAGGCAAACTGCTGGTGATACAGGCCGTCCACGCTGCGGAAATCGGGGATGCCACTCGCCGTGGAAACACCCGCGCCGCCAAAGAAGACCACGTGACTATGGGTTTCGAACAGCTCCGCCAGCGCGGCGGACGCCTGTTTGGGGTTTGATATTGCCTGCGTCATATATGTCCTCCGTCCGTGTCTCCGGGACGGCGGCGTTCGCACTATCACTCGCGGACTCCGCCCCGCTCTTGTTGCGTTAATCTTAAGCCTGCCAACCCCGTCGAAAGGACACCATGCCTCAGACTTACACCTTTGCCTCGTGGAACGTTAACGGCCTGCGCGCCGTGCTCAAAAAGGACCCGAGCTTTATCCAGATCGCGCAAGAACTCGACGTCGATATCTTGGCGCTGCAAGAGACCAAGTTGCAAGAAGGCCAGGTTGATATTAACCTGCCCGGCTATCGCCAAACCTGGAGCTACGCCGAGCGTAAAGGCTATTCGGGCACTGCGGTCTTTAGCCGCCAGGAACCGCTGCGCGTGCTGCACGCCGACGCGCTGCTACCCTACGCCGGCGAGGGCGAGGCGGCCGAGCTCGTCGCCCAAGCCGCAACCGAGGGCCGCGTCTGCGCGCTGGAGTTCGACAAGTTCTGGTTTGTGGATGTCTACACTCCCAACGCGCAAAACGAACTCGCCCGCATCGACGTGCGCATGGCCTGGGACGATGCCTACCGCGGCTTTTTGAACGCGCTCGAGTGCGAGACCGGCAAACCCGTCGTGACCTGCGGCGACTTTAACGTTGCGCACGAGGAGATCGACCTTAAGAACCCCAAGTCCAACCGCGGCAACGCGGGCTTTTCGGACGAGGAGCGCGGAAAGTTTACCGAGTTGCTCGATGCCGGCTTTACCGACACCTGGCGCGCGGCTAATCCGGACGTCGAGGGCGTCTACAGCTGGTGGAGCTACCGCTTTAATGCCCGCAAGAACAACGCCGGCTGGCGCATCGACTACTTCCTGGTAAGCGACGCAATCGCAGACAACGTACGCGACACCGGCATCCGCGGCGACATCTTTGGCAGCGACCACTGCCCCGTCACCCTCACGCTAGAGCTCTAGCCCCGAGTAATTCCTCTAGGGGACAGAGGAAAACAGATCATGTGACCCCTCTCCCCCTATAAGTGCGGTGGAATAGTTCCTGTTTGGGTAGCAAATAGCCAAAAACGAGAACTATTCCACCGCAAGTTCGTGAGGGAACGCGAAATGCCTTACAGCCCGTATTTCACGACGACTCGGTTGATGCGACGGCACCAAGGCTTGTACAAGGCGGCCAAAAACACGCAGGTCGCAAGGCCGTGCGTAATATCGAACGGCACCGCCGTGGCAAGACGTGCCACGGCGCCCGCCCAAGTAAGCGGCTGTACAAAACCGATGATGTCGTAGGCGTTGATTACCACGCCGTATAGCAAACCCGAAGCAAAACCGTAGGTCAGTAGCGCCGGCATGCGCACGGTTCCATCGGCGCGGTCAAACGCGCCCGCATGCGCCAGTGCGCCACCGATATAGCCCACCAGACCCCAGGCATACATCTGCCACGGCGTCCACATGCCCTGTCCAAAAAAGAAATTACTGGTCAGCGCTGCCAACGCGCCGACCATGAAGCCGTTGCGTCGGCCCAACGTCGCCCCCGCGATAATAGCGATGGCACTCACGGGTTTAAAGTCGGGAATGGGTCCAAACAGGATGCGCCCCGCCGCCGCCAGCGCCGCCAGCACCAGCGTGGGCATAATCTGACGCAGGCCTGGACGCGATGCCTCATAGCCCGCAAAGAACAGCGCAAGCACCAACGCCACCACAACCAGCATGGCCAACGCTGCCTGCTCAACACCCGCCAGCAACGCGGCAGCCATCACCGCCGGCACCGCCAACAACAGCGGGATCTCCAGTTTTGCAAGCAAACGCGAGAAACGACAGTCCGTCATCCCATCACGCCCTATAGAACACGTTGTCGGCAAAGAAGTCGGCCGGGGACTCCATGCAGGCAATCTCGCCGTCAAACATCATGGCGACGTCGTCGGCTACCTGCTCGGCAAAGTCCAAATCGTGCGTAGCCATGATGACGCTGCCGCCAGCCTTCGCATGGTCACGCAGGGCGCGGGCGATGGTGCGGCGACTCTCCAGGTCCAAGCCCTTCGTGGGCTCGTCAAGCAGCAGCAGCTCGGGGCCGATCAGCAGCAGCTTTGCCAGTGCGAGCAGCTGGCGCTGTCCGCCCGAGAGGTCGTAGGGGTGGCGCGTCTCCAGGCCGTCCAGCCCCAAGCTCGCCGCGCGCTCCCGCGCCACGGTCTCGTCATATCCGCAGGCTGAAGCCCATTCCATCAGCTCGTCGCACACCGTCTCGGCAACCAGCAATGCTTTGGGATTCTGAGGCAGCAACGCCGCCGAGGCCGCTCCGCGCACCATGCGGCCGCGCTGCAGCTTGGCGGTCTTCGCCAGCACCGAGAGCATCGTCGACTTACCGCATCCGTTGCCGCCCACGATCGCATGCACCGCACCGGCCGAAAACGACGCATCGAGCCCACGCAACACCCAGCCGGACGCTCGATCGTAGCGAAACCAACCTTCCGACAGGGTGGTAGCCGACCCAGCGTGCATTTTTTGGAGTATTCTGCTTCCATCCGTGCGCGAGAAGGCTTCCAAGCCGTTCTCGAGCGACGTTTGCGCCACAAATTCGGACGATTTGTCCAATTCCAAACTTTTTTTCGCGCTCGATACGCCCCCGGGCGGCTCCAGAGAGCCCAAATTGTCCTCACGCCTGCTGAATACTCCGTTTTTTGCACATCGGATGGCACCCCACCCCAACGTGTCATCGGAAAACAGCGATTCTCGGCGTACCAAAGAAGCCATATCCGCCGCCTCGTGCACGCGGCCATCCTCAATCCGGTACGCACGCGTCGCGTATTCGAGCATTGGGCGCGGCTGATGCGTCGCCACAACAACCGTGCAGCCCAGCTCGCGATTCACACGAAACAGCGCGTGCAGGAAATTCTTCTCGGCAACGGGATCGAGCTGAGACGTGGGCTCGTCGAGCAGCAGCACGCGCGGGCGCAGCGCCAGAACGGCCGCCAACGACAGCAACTGTTTGCGACCACCCGAAAGCGTGTCAATATCGCGGTGAAGCCAATCTTCCAGCCCAAAGAAATAGCTGGTCTCAGCTACGCGACGGCGCATCTCATCACGTGCTAGCCCCAAGTTTTCCAGGCCAAACGCCATCTCGTGCCACACGGTTTCGCACACGATCTGGTTCTCGGGATCCTGAAACACATAACCCACGCGCTCTGCCGATGCCCGCACGTCCATGTCGGCAACGTTCTCGCCCAGCACGCGCGCATCGCCAGTGCGCTCGCCCGCTGGAGCGATCTCGGGCTTGAGCAGCGACAGCAGCGTCGACTTGCCCGAACCGGTACCGCCAACAAGCAGTGCAAACGCACCTTGGGAAACACGCCAATCAAGCCCCTCGAGCACCGGTGCCTTGACCCCGGGATAGGCAAAACTAAGGCCTCGCACCTCAATCGCTGGCGCGGCCGAGCCATATGCCACACCCGCCGCCGAGCTCCTATCCAACCGAGCCATCAGCCAAACCTCTTCTCATCAATCGCGTGCGACGCGCAAGGCAGCATCATCCAGGCAGCGTACACGACATAGCCCAGCCACGGCGCCGGCACCGATAGTTGCGGGTAAAACGAATACTGCATCGTCGCAGTCCACGCCACTGCCGTCGTGGCCATGCCAAACAGCGCAAGTCCAACCAGCGCGGCAACATCGCCGCGCCCCAGCCGATACCGCGCATACGTCGTACGACGCGTCGCGGCACCCCACCCGCGCGAGCGCATCGCGTCCGCGCGCTCCAGCGAATCTTCCATGCCCCAGCCCATCAACACGCTCGACGCCCGCAGGCGCGATCGTACGGGATCGGTGGGCACGCGGCCCGGCACATCAATCGCATCCTGCACCGCCAGCACCGTACGACCGCGGCGTAAAAACTGCGGGATAAGCCGCATGCACATCGAGATCATAAGCGCGATCACCGGCGCGGCGTTGCCTAACAGTGCGAGCACCTTGTCGTATTCGAGCATCGACGCCGCGGCCTCAAACCACAGCACGCTCGCCACAAACAGCCCGCCCATGCACAGGCCGTATACCATGCTTTCCAGATACACCGCGCGCATGCCAATACGGAACAGCTCCGTCGAGCCCGAGGCGCTAAACAGCGGATTGACCAGCGCGATAATCAAAATCACCGGCAACTGCCAGCGAAGCGCCCCCAACGTGCGCGCAGCACCGCGCGTCGCAAGCCCGTACGCCAGCCCGCCCGCAAGCGACAGCGCGATCAGCACCGGTTGCATCGAGAACATGGTGAGCCCCAGCGTCAGCACTATATAGAGTGCCGGCACAGCCGGATGCGACATCGAGAATGCCGCGACGGGCTCGCCGCCAAACTCCTCTCGTATGTTGTCCACGGGCACCCCCGTCCCCTCGCTCAAACGACAGCTCCGCAGCACCGCCAACGCCGCACGCAAGCAGCGCAAACGCCACGCCGGCGGCGCAAGCCTCAACCGCCGCAAACCAATCGCTACGCGCTCAACATATGCCTGCGGTATCATATTGCGCCGTGTATCGTTTCCAAACACACGTCTCTATAACGTAACAGGAGATCACATGGACGCAACCGCAATTATCCTCGCTGCCGGCGAGGGCACCCGCATGAAGTCGAACCACTGCAAGGTTTCGCACAAGATCCTGGGCAAGCCCATGGTCCAGTGGATCGTCGACGCCACCATCAAGGCCGGCTGCAGCCGCGTCGTGGTCGTCATCGGCAGCCACGCCGACGAGATGCGCGCCCTCATCGACGGTGCCTATGCCAACAGCGCTACCAAGGTCGAGTGCGTCGAGCAGACCGAGCGCCTGGGCACCGGCCACGCCGTGAAGGTCGCGCTCGAGGCCTGCGGCATCGCGCAAGGCCCCGTCGTCGTGCTCAACGGCGATCTGCCGCTCATCACCGCCGACACCGTCGCCAAGTTCGCGCAAACCGTCGCCACCGGCGAGCTCGCCTGCACCGTCATGACCATGACCCCGCCCGACCCCTTCGGCTACGGCCGCATCAAGCTGGGCGCCGACGGCCAGATCGAGCGCATCATCGAGCAGAAGGACTGCACGCCCGAGCAGGCCGCCACGCTGCTGGAGTGCAACGCCGGCTGCTACGCCTTCGACGGCGCGCAGCTCGCCGCCCACATCAACGAGATCGGCAACGACAACGCGCAGTCCGAGTACTATCTGCCCGACATGCTCGAAATCCTCAAGGGTCACGGCCAGGCGGTCTCCATCTTCCACTGCGATGACTACCGCGACGGCCTGGGCGTCAACAGCCGCATCCAGCTCGCGCAGCTCACCGCCATTGCGCGCGACCGCATCAACGAGCACTGGATGGCCGAGGGCGTCACGTTCATCGATCCCACGCAGGCCTGGATCGGCCCCGACGCCGTTATCGGCCGCGACACCGTCGTGTGGCCGCAGACGCATCTGATCGGCCACGTCACCGTGGGCGAGGAATGCCAGCTCGGCCCCAACAGTCGCCTCACCGACACCACCGTCGGCAGCGGCTGCACCATCGATGAGACCATCGCCATCGAGGCCGTCATTGAGAACGGCGTCGACTGCGGCCCGCGCGCCTACCTGCGCCCGGGCACCCACATGCTCGACGGCTCCAAGGCCGGCACACACGTGGAAATCAAGAAGTCCACGATCGGCGAGGGCTCCAAGGTGCCGCACCTGTCCTACATCGGCGACACCACCATGGGCTCCGGCGTCAACGTGGGCGCAGGCTCCATCACCTGCAACTACGACGGCGTGCACAAGCACAAGACCGTCATCGGCAAGGACGCCTTCATCGGTTCCGACACCATGATGGTCGCGCCCGCCCAGATCGGCGACGGCGCGCTCGTGGCCGCCGGCTCCGTCATCACCGAGCCGGTCCCGGCCGACGCACTTGGCCTGGGTCGTGCCCGTCAGGTAAACATTGAGGGTTGGGCCGCCGATTATCGCCGCCGTCTGCACGAGGACGACGAGGTATAACGTTTTACCAAGCATCTAAGGAGCTGTTCCCATGGGGGGGCGGCTCCTTTTTCTATCGTGACCTGCGCGGCCGGATGAGTGGTCGGTTCGTGTCCGTTGACGGTAAAGACGTTATCAAGACTCGATAAACCCCGTCGCGCGGTTACAATGCAAAAAGGCATCTATATGGCATTCGATATATAAAGGAGAAGGGTAATGCCGATTAATGATCCCGAGAAGTCGGAGAATATGCGCAAGTCCATCCGCGTGTATTCCGGTTCCTCCAACCGTCCCCTCGCTCAGAAGATCGCTGAGTACCTTGGGGTCGAGCTTTCGGGCCTTACGCTAAAGCAGTTCGCCAACGGTGAGATTTACGCCCGCTACGACGAGACCGTCCGCGGCGCCGACGTCTTCCTGATTCAGTCCGTGGCCGGCGGCAACGTCAACGACATGCTCATGGAGCTGCTCATCGCCACCGACGCTGCCAAGCGCGCATCCGCCCGCTCCATCACTGCCGTTATCACCCACTACGGCTATGCCCGCCAGGACCGCAAGGCCGGCCCGCGTGAGCCCATCACCGCCCGCCTCGTCGCCAACCTGCTCGAGCGCGCTGGCGTCAACCGCATCATCACCCTCGACCTGCACCAGGGCCAGATTCAGGGCTTCTTTGATATCCCGGTTAACCACCTGTCCGCGCTGCCGCTGTTTGGCCAGTACTACAACGACATGCACTTCGACACCGACAACCTGGTTGTCGTCTCCCCCGATGTGGGCCGCGCCAAGGCCGCCAAGAAGCTGTCCGACATGCTCGGCTGCGACCTGGCCATCGCCCACAAGGGCCGTCCGCGCCACAACGCCGCCGAGGTCATGGGCATCATCGGTGACATCAAGGGCAAGACCTGCATCATCAACGACGACATGATCGACACCGCTGGCACCCTGTGCGCCAACGTCAAGGAGCTCAAGGCTATGGGCGCTGGCGACATCTACGTCTGCGCCACCCACGGCATCTTCTCCGGTCCGGCCATCGAGCGTCTGAACGACGCCCCGATCGTCGAGTGCCTCGTCACCGACGCCATTCCCGTCGAGGTCGGCGGCAAGATCAAGACCATCTCGGTCGCCGAGGAGTTCGCTCAGGCCATCTCCGCCGTTTACCACGAGGAGCCCGTCTCCACGCTCGTCGGCGGCGACTTCGCACTGTAGCCTGCCGCGCATCATCTTTGATGCTTTTAAAGGGTCGGAAGCGAGCTTCCGACCCTTTTTCTATCCCTCGCCAACCTTCCCTGGACAATTAGTTCAGATACGTATTTTTTTAAAGCTCCAAAGGACCGTTCGGAGCCTTCTGAGCTCCCCAGCGGATGCCATGCCGTCCAAATCTCATCGTTCTCGAGTACAACCGCTGCATATTTACCCTCAAATCGCCCTCAAGGGCCTTAGGCACGCCTCGAACGCCCGCCGCCTTATACGTATCTGAATTAACCGTCCAGTAGCTATCGTCAACCTTCACGGCAGAGCTCAATTTCCTGCAATCCCCTCAACCGATTTCATAACACCCAGCCGTTCATGGCGCGCAGCGCCCCGCTGAGCGAAAAGAACGGTATGGGGGTCGCATTCTGCCGCCAACTTAGTACGTTATAGCTATGACGACCGTGATTTCACATTTCTCCGCCCTCCGCGCAATTCGTCGCGCACGACGGGCGTACTCTGCCCTACCCTGGGACTCCGTTGATAGTGAACAGCAAGCACAGGCCTTGGCTAGCTGCATTCCCAATAATGACGCGATAGACTTTGGCGCACTTTCGATACTCGATGCCTGGAATGAAGATGATTCCGAACTACTCGATCTTCTCGTTTCAGACGAAGACAACAGACGCCCCGACAAGCGGCTTCTTCAGCATATTCTCACCGCTCCGCTTCCTGAAGGTGCAATTATGCACGTCGAGGCCGACATCTACGCAACGTCTCCTGCCGTGACAGCCATGCTTTGTTCCAAAAATGAATCAGTCGCCAAAACCTTGATGCTTCTCATGGAACTGCTCGGAACCTACTCCCTTCCTCCCGGGGCAACATACCCCATTGCCCATGACGACATCTGGCCCAAGGGCGATGGCTGCGCAGCGACGGGCGATCTTGATTGCTTGGGCAACCAGTCGGTGGTCGAGCAACAGAACGAAACCCGCTATGAACAGGCACACTACAAATGCGAGCCCGCCACAACTATCGAAGAGCTTGAGGCGGTTGCACGCTTCGCCAAAAGTAGCTCATACACATCGTTTCGCACGGCAGTCAAACTTGCCCGACCCGGATCTGCATCCCCAGCCGAATCCCTAATGTTTGCCGTTCTCGGAGCGCCCATGCGCTTTGGAGGATTCGGATGTTGCAGTCTGCCCATGGGAGGCCTGCTACTCAACTATCGAATCGACTTCGACACTCTTGCGGTCAACATGTCCTCGGGCATCCCCTATGCCATCTGCGACCTATATTGCCCGGCAGCCGGAGTCGACAACGAATACAACGGAATTGGGCATGAGCTTCAAAACGCTCGCATCCACGATGGCAATCGAAATAATGGCCTCAAGGCAATGGGCATCCACGTCCTGGTTATCAATCGCGACCAAATGAAAGACCTTGTTGCACTCGAAGCCTTCGCCCAAACGATGCATCGACTCGCGGGAGTCCGATTCCGATACCGTATCAAGGGCTATCGCAAGCGTCAGGCCGCTTGGCTCAACGCTCTGCGGGCCGGAATCGGCCTTGCGCCGGTCTAAACGGCGAATCACCCGCGCGCCGCCGAACAGGACTGGACAGTTAGTTCAGATACGTATAGATGGACACATTGAATTAGGCTGTTTTGCAGCTATCTCTATACCATTCGCCCTATTTGAAGGCAGGGTAGACTTCAAAACAGCGCCATATGGACTAACTAAAGCTCCGAAACAACGTATCGGCATTGAATTGAGCACTTCGAGTCCTCAGAACTTATACGTATCTGAACTAACTGTCCACCTCTGATTTCGACGGCCGTCCAAACGCCCCTAAACGCCCTCAATTACCCTCCATTTGACAGCGGCAACAGGGTCGCTCACCATAGCAGGCGACAAATCAACGAAAGGATGAACATGGCAGCTGCACAGCCGCTTAAGATTCGCATGGTTGCCGGGCTTGGCAACCCTGGCGAGGAATATGCCGAGACCCGCCACAACGCCGGCTTTAAGGCGATCGACGAGCTGGCCCGTCAGGCCGGCGTCACGTACTGGAAAAACCAGGCCGGCGCCGAGGTCGCGCTCATCAACATCAACGATCCCGAGGAAGAGGGCGGTAAGCGCCAGATTGTACTGGTCAAGCCGCAGTCGTATATGAATACCTCGGGTGGCCCCATCTCCAAGCTCTGCCGCGAGTACAAAATCAAGGTCGAGGAGCTGCTCGTGATCCACGACGAGCTCGACATTCCCGCCGGCGACGTACGTGTTAAGGTGGGCGGCGGCCACGCCGGTCACAACGGCCTGCGCTCCATCATCGACAAGATGGGCAGCCGCGACTTCAGCCGCATCCGCACCGGCATCGGCAACCCTCCCGGCAAGATGGCCGTCGCCGACTACGTTCTTAAGCAGCTGCGCGCCCGCGAGGCCGAGGATTTCCAGGACACCTGCGCCCGCGCGGCCGACGCCGCCGGCCTGGCGATCGTGCACGGCGTGGTCCATGCCCGCGACCACGTCAACGGTGCCGCCTCCGCCAACGGCAAGCACTAAAACCTACCATTTAGGGACAGGTTTATTTTGGCAGGTTTTATATGCGGAAACGCCGCGGATGCCGCGTCGCAATAAACCCTGTGCCGCCATACATATGCAACGCTCCAAATGGGGCCGGCCTCACCGAAGCGCGAGGCCGGCCCCATTTGCCGTTTTACCTGATAAAACCGACCAAAATAAACCTCTCCCCCTTTGGTAGGCCAAAGTGGATAAACCCTGCTCCCAACAGCCGAAGACACACGTAAGTGACATGTCCATGAGGGTATAATTTGCACCGTATGTCTGCACAACGCCTGTGCGCGTACGGTTTTATTCGGGCTACCGTCCATTTCCGTGGAGGCACGGTTCGGCGGCCCTAACAAGAGAGGGGTTCTATGTATAAGATCCTGGAGAAGACGCAGTTCTCGGAGAAGGTGTTCAAGTTCCGCATCGAGGCGCCTGCAATCGCCAAGCATGCGCACGCTGGACAGTTCCTCATGGTTCGCGCCAACGAGACGGGCGAGCGCGTCCCGTTTACCCTGGCCGGCTGGAACGGTGACGAGGGCTGGGTCGAGTTCATCTTCATGGTGATCGGCAAGACCACCGAGATGCTGTCCACCTACGAGGCCGGCGAGTCGCTGCGCGACGTCGTGGGCCCGCTGGGCGTTCCCACCGAGATGGCCGAGGGCCCCTGCGCCGTCATTGGCGGCGGCGTCGGCCTGGCAATTGCCTTCCCGGTCGCCAAGCACCTGGTCGAGACCGGTCATGAGGTCCACGCCATCATGGGCGCCCGCACCAAGGACCTCCTGCTCATGGAGGACCAGTTCCGCGAGCTCCTCGACGAGGATCACATCCACATCACCACTGACGACGGTTCCTACGGCGAGCAGGGCGTTGTCACCGCTCCGCTGGAGCGCCTGCTGCAGGACAAGGCCGTGAGCCAGGTCTTCTGCGTCGGCCCCGTTCCGATGATGAAGTTCTCGACCCTCACCGCCCAGAAGTACGACACCCCCATCACCGCGTCCCTCAACCCCATCATGGTTGACGGCACCGGTATGTGCGGCTGCTGCCGCGTCGAGGTGGGCGGCGTGACCAAGTTCGCTTGCGTCGACGGCCCCGACTTCGATGCCACCCTGGTCGACTGGGATGACCTTCGTGCCCGCCAGGCCGCTTACCGTTCCGAAGAGGGCGAGTCCCTCAAGGCCTATGAGGAAAAGAGCTGCGCATGCCACTAGTTAACGGTCGTTTCGTTGCCGATATGAAGTCGCCCCGCACCCCCGATAACGAGGAGCCGGCTGCCGAGCGCGCCTGCGACTTCCGCCCCGTCGACAAGGGCTTCACCGAGGAGATGGCGCTGGCCGAGGCCGAGCGCTGCCTCAACTGCAAGAAGCCGTTCTGTGTTGAGGGCTGCCCTGTCAACATCAACATCCCCCGCTTTATCGAGCAGATCCGCGAGAAGGACTTCGGCGGCGCTCTCGATACCATCCGCGAGGACTCCATGCTTCCCGCCATCTGCGGCCGCGTCTGCCCGCAGGAGAACCAGTGCGAGGGCAAGTGCATCCGTGGCAAGAAGTCCGAGCCCGTGGCCATCGGCCAGCTCGAGCGCTTCCTGGGTGATCGCCCCGAGCTCGCCTCCACGCCCAAGATGGCTCCCAAGAACGGCAAGAAGGTCGCCGTCGTCGGCTCTGGCCCGTCCGGCATCACCTGCGCCGGCGAGCTCGCCCGCAACGGCTTTGACGTCACCGTCTTTGAGGCATTCTTCACCGGCGGCGGCGTGCTGGTCTACGGCATCCCCGAGTTCCGTCTGCCCAAGGCGGTCGTCAAGCGCGAGATTGACGGCCTGGAGGACATGGGCGTCAAGTTTGAGTACAACTCCGTCGTGGGCAACATGGCCACCGCCGAGGAGCTGTTCGAGCAGGGCTTCGACGCCATCTACGTGGCGACCGGCGCTGGCCTGCCCAAGTTCCTCAACGTCCCCGGCGAGAACCTGCCCAACGTCTTCTTCGCTAACGAGTACCTCACCCGCGTGAACCTGATGAAGGCCAACAAGTTCCCCGAGTACGACACCCCCACCAAGCACGGCAAGAACGTCGTCGTCTTTGGTGGTGGCAACGTGGCTATGGACGCCGTCCGTACCGCCAAGCGCCTGGGCGCCGAGCACGCCATCATCGCTTACCGCCGCACCGAGGACGAGATGCCCTGCCGTCGCGCCGAGCTGCACCATGCTAAGGCCGAGGGCGTCGAGGTTCTGCCGCTCGTCTCCCCGCTCGAGTTTGTCGCTGGCGAGGACGGCTCCGTGTGCGCCGTCAAGGTCCAGAAGATGGAGCTCGGCGAGCCCGACGAGTCCGGCCGTCGTCGCCCGGTGCCCATCGAGGGCGCCATCGAGGAGATTCCCTGCGACGTCGCAATCTCGGCTATCGGCACCAACGCCAACCCCTTCGCAAAGAAGATCGGCGGTAAGATGGAGCTCAACAAGTGGGGCTACATCGTCGCCGACGAGGAGACCGGCCAGACCACCGATCCCCGCATCTGGGCCGGCGGCGACATCGTCACCGGTGCCGCTACGGTCATTCTGGCGATGGGCGCCGGCAAGAAGGCCGCCGCTTCCATCACCAAGAGCCTGCTGGGCGAGTAATCACCTACAGCGCTAGCTACCAAACGGCAAAGTCCCCGTCGAGCACACGCCCGGCGGGGACTTTTTCTATGCCGGTCGCCCGACCACCACGATGGGGACAGGCACCTTTGTGATGGTTTTGGTCGGCTAGCCTTCGAGCTGCGCCACCTTGTAGCGGTAGGCAGCGGCGATAACGTCTTTGCAGCCCTCGCGGCCCAGCTTGGCGCGGTTGACGACGATGTCCTTACCGCTCGTCATCTTCCACTTGCCGGCACTGTAGCGCTTATAGAACGCCTCGCGCGCCTTCTGCTGCTGCTTGACCAGCTTGGCGCCCTTCTTTTTGTTAAGGCCACGCTTCTTGCGCACAATCTCGACGCGGTCCTCAAAGGGTGCGGTCACCAACACGGCAATGTGGTTGGGGTTGTTACGCAACAGGTAATCGGACAGGCGACCTTCGATAATGCAGCTCTCGGTCTCACCCAGATCCAAAATCACCTGGCTCATCTTTTGGAACAACTTGTCCGAGTACGAGCGTGCATCGTAACGGTCGGTCAGAAACGCCATGTTCTCCACGGCCAGGCGCTCGTCGTAGGCGGCCATCTTATCGAGCGACTCGCCCGCGCGCAGCGACGCACGCACCAGCAGCTCGTTATCGTACAGCGGAATCCCCAACTCGTCGGCAAGCATGCGACCAATCTCGTGACCCTCGGCGCCAAAGTCGCGCGCGATGGTAATGACCACAGGACTCTTCTTGTTCTCCAGATCGCTCATCGCGATTCCTTTCTCTATGTGACAAAGGGGCTGTCCCCTTGCCACATTCTACGCTGCCACCATTCGCCTCTGATACGCGCGGACCAGCAGCGAGATACCAAAGTTGAGCACAAAGTACATCGCAAACACCAGGCCGTAGAGCATAAGCACCTGCGACAGGTCGATCGCGTGGGCCATCACGACGTTTGCCGTGTACATGAGCTCGGCCACGTTAATGCCCGAAAGATACGAACTGTCCTTGATGACGGTCGTGCACTGGCTAAACAGCGCCGGAATGATCGTCTTAAACGTCTGCGGCAGAATGATGTAGCGCATGGTGGCAAAGAAGCCGAAGCCCTGGCTCTGCGCCGCCTCAAACTGGCCGCGCGGAATCGAGTTGAGGCCGCCGCGCACAATCTCGGCCATAACAGCGCTGGTAAACAGCGTAAAGGCGATGGTCGAAATCACAATGTCCAAGCCCTGCACCGTAAAGTAGATAAACAGAATCCACAGCAGGTTTGGCGTGCAACGGAACAGCTCGATATAGGCGCTCACCAAAATACGGAACGGGCGGGGCGCATAGCTTTTAACAAGCGCCAGCACCGTGCCAAAGATGAGCGAGAAAAAGATCGACAGCGCCGAGATCTCTATGGTCTTAACAAAGCCGCCCCAAATGTAAAGCAGGTTGGTCGCGTTGAAGATTTCCATGCGCTAGGCCTCCTCTACGTTGTCGAGCCCCAGCTCGGCCAGGCTCACACCGCGCGGACGCTCCTTTGAGCGGCGCTCGAGCCACTGCACCAGCATGGCGAGCGGAAAGCAGATGATGAAGTACATAAGGCAGCAGACGATGTATCCCTGCAGGTAACCGTACAGACTCACAAAGTTGTCGGAACGGTACATAAGGTCGCCGCCGGCCACAAGCGCCAGCACCGACGTGTTCTTGACCAGGTTGAGTGCCTGGTTACACAGCGGCGGCAGAATAATCTTGAACGTCTGGGGCAGCACGATGTACCAGTACGCCTGCGCACGGGTGAAGCCCTGGCTCTGGGCCGCCTCCATCTGACCGCGCGGAACCGCCTCGATACCGGTGCGGATGACCTCCGAAATGTAGGCCGCGTGATACAGGCCCACACCCAAGAAGCCCAGCACGAACGGCGCGATGCGCACTGGCTGGTCGGCACCGGTTATAGCCTGCAAAAACTGCGGACCGGCCATGTACATAAAGAGCACCTGCACGGGCAACGGGGTGTTCTGGTAAAACTCCACGTACACGCGGCTTATGGCGCGCAGCACGCGCGAGCGAGTGGTAGAGAACACGCCCAGCAGCGTGCCCAGCACCAGTGACAACAGCAGGCCGGCAACGACCACTTGCAGCGTCACGCCAAAGCCCTCCCAAAAGGGCCCCATATTTTGAAATGTCGTCGACCAACGGTCGGCGTCAAATAATCCTTCGAGCATTTGATTCCTTCCTTGGACGATGCGCCTATACAAGACCCCAGGTCTTGACCTCTTGGTCGAGCCAGCCATCGGCCAGGCGATCGCAAATCACCTGATCGACCACAGCCGAAAGGTCGCAGCCCTTCTTGGTCGCCACGCCGTAGCCCTGCTCGCCAAACTTGACCTCGGGCTGCAGCAGCTCAACAGTCTCGTTCATGTAACCGGCCAGCGTGGAGCGGTCCATGGCAAAGACGTCGATATTGCCGGCGTCGAGCGAACTCTTGATGATGGGGTAGCCACTAAAGGCCCTAAACTCGGGCTTGCAGCTAAAGCCGTTGTCCTTGATCATCTGCTCGATCAGGCTCTGCGTGGTGGCGCCCTGGCTCACGCCAATGACCTTGCCATCCAAATCCTCAATCGAGGTAAAGCCCGAACGCTTCTTGACCATGAGTCCCACGTAGTCGGTGCGGTACGGCGTCGAGAAATCCCAGCTCTTCTTGCGCTCGTCGGTGATGGTGTAGGTCGCCGCGACCACGTCGAGTTGGCCGTTATCGATCAGCGGGCCGCGCGTCTTGGGCGTTACGTCGGTAAACTCGACTAGCTCCTGGGCGCGGGCCTCCTTGTAGCTCACGCCAAAGACGGCAGCGGCGATCTGGTAGCACAAATCGACTTCCATGCCCTCAAAGCGGCCCTTGGCGGTGTCGTAATAGCCATAGCCGGGAACGTCCTTCTTAACGCCGGCATTCAGATGGCCACGCGACTTGATGGCCGCAAGCTTGGACCCCTTGTCGGAGCCCTCGCCGCTGGTGGAGTTGCCGCAACCGGCAAGCGCGGTCCCCGTCAGCGCAAGCATGCCGGCGCCAGCCAGCTGCAAAAAGTGACGGCGCGACACGGCCGCCCTCGTCATATCCGTCATGTCCATCACCGCGCCTAGTGCAGAATCTTGGACAGGAACTCGCGACAGCGCGGGTTCTCGGGGTTATCGAAGAAGTGCTCGGGCGTGCCCTCCTCCAGAATGCGGCCGTCCTCCATAAAGATGACGCGGTCGGCCACCTGGCGCGCAAAGCCCATCTCGTGCGTCACGCAGATCATGGTGATGTCTTCCTGCGCGAGCTCAATCATAACGTCCAGAACCTCCTGGACCATCTCGGGGTCGAGCGCCGAGGTCGGCTCGTCAAACAGAATGATAGGCTGCTTGGTGCACAGGGCACGGGCGATGGCGATGCGCTGCTGCTGACCGCCCGAGAGGTTCTGCGGATACTCGCCGGCCTTATGCGCCATGCCAACGCGCTTGAGCGCGGCGATGGCGATCTCGGTCGCCTCCTCCTTGCTCTTCTTTTGCAGCTTGATGGGCGCGAGCGTCAGGTTGCCCAGCACCGTCATGTTGGGATACAGGTTGAACTGCTGAAACACCATGGAGCTGTACTTGCGAGCCATCTCCAGGTGATTCTTTTTGGTGAGCGGCGTACCGTCGATGACGACCTCGCCCGACGTAGGCTCCTCCAGATAATCGACGCAACGGATGAGCGTCGACTTACCCGAGCCGGAAGGCCCGATCATTACGAGCTTCTCGCCGCGCTTGACGGTGAGATTGATATCTTTGAGCACATGCAGGTCGCCAAAGTACTTGTTGAGATGCTTGATCTCGATCATGTCTGCCATGAATGTCCCTTCCCTGCGTTTACACGAGTTGAACTATTGTACGGAAAGAACCACGTTTCCGCAGCCCACACTACATTCCCGTAAAGAACCCGCAACCTTCCACCCACTCATTGGGGACAGACTTAAATGAGTACCCACCCATTGGGCACTCATTTAAGCCTGTCCCCAATGAGTGCCCAGCCCAGCAAAAAGGGGCGCGACCATGACGGCCACGCCCCTCAACATCAACTATGTACCGCTCGGCCCCTACGCAAGCTTTGCACCGACGATCTTTGCTGCTGCCGGCTTATCGAAGTTGCCGCCGGTGGCCTTGCCGAGTGCGCCCATAACCTGGCCCATCTGCTTCTTGGACGTGGCGCCCAGCTCGGCGATGACCTGCTCGATCAGAGCCTCGAGCTCCTCGCCCGAAACCTGCGCGGGCAGCAGGCTCTCCAGAATCTTGACCTGCTCGGTCAGGTTGTCGGTACGCTCCTGGTCGGTACCGGCCTTAATGGACATCTCCAGCGTCTCGCTCGTCTGCTTAATCAGACGCTTGATCATGCTGTTGACGTCTTCCTCGGTCACATCGCGGCGCTCGTTGACCTCGATATTCTTCACCTCGGCCTTAACCTGGCGAATGATGGACAGGCGAACCTTGTCCTTAGCCTTCATGGCCGCGATCATTTCCTTCTGCAGCTCTTCGTTGGTCATCTGCATATCCTCCTCAATAGCGTGGGCGGTACTCACGCGGGCACCGCCCCATGATTACTTAGTCGTCGACGAATCGTCGGTCGAACTCTTGGTGACGCCCTTCAGGCTGACGTTGTACGGCACGTCCTTGGGCATGGGGTTAACGGTGATGTCGGCGTCCTTCTTGTACTGCTCCAGCCACTCGCTGTACGCAGTGCTTGCCGCCTGCGTCTTCACCACGTTGGAGACGTACTTCTTGATCTCCTTGGGCACCTGCTTAATGTCATCGACCTGATTATCGACATGGAAGTAGTCGGTGCACTTGATGATGTGATAACCATAGGTCGACTCGACGACGTCGCTCACATCGCCCTTGTTGAGCCCCTCGAGCGCCGCCTGGTAGCTGTCGACGAAGGTGGTGAGCTTGTCCCAGCCCACATCGCCCTTCTTATCCTTGGAGCCGGTATCGTCGGAGTACTGCTCCACGGCATCCTCAAAGCTCAGCTCGCCGGAGTTGATCTTGTCCAGGCACTCCTGCGCCTTGGCCTTGGCGGCAGCCTTGTCCTCGTCGGAAGCGTCGGAATCGACCTTGATCAGGATATTCGACGAACGACGGGCGTCGTTGTAGTTGGACAGGTTCTCATTGATGTAATCGACAATCTCGCTGTCCTTGGGCTTGCTGGTGGGCGCCACGGCATCCTTGAGCTTCTGCTGCGCCAGGCTCTCCTTGAGCGAATCCTTGTAGGTGTCCTCGGTGTAGCCGTAGGTCTTGAGAGTCTTCTTAAAAGTCTTGGCGCCGCCCGCGCTCTTGCACGCGTCCTTCCAAGCCTTCTCGACCTCCTCGTCCGACACCGTCACGCCATTCTCCTTCTGCGCTTGCTGAAGCAGGATCTGCTGCGCGTAGGAGTCGATGAGCTGCTTGCGGTACTTCTTGGGCGTGAGGTCGTTGTCGACCAGGTACTGTGCCCAGTCCTTGTCCTTGGTGTAACCATAGGACGTGCGCATGCTCATAATCTGCTTGGTCACGGTGTCCTCGGTGAGGTTGGTGCCGTTGATAGTGGCCGCCACACCACCAGTGAGTTTGTAGCCTGCACTAGTGTCCTCGGTCTGCGACATCAGGCCGGAGCACGCCATGGCCGAAACGGAGAGCAGCATCGCCAGCACGCCGATGACCACCAGGACAATCTTGACGGTCTTGGACACATAGGTCTTGCGCTGCTTCTTGCGAGAGCTGGAGGCGGCGCGGGACCGTTGCTCGGGCGTCGGCGCGACCTCGGGGTTCTTTTTCTTATTTGCCATGTTTGGCCTTTCGCATCACGAATCGAACAAACGCCATTGTGTCACAACGCAGCCCCGCGGCACACCCGGCGTATGGGACACAGGTTAATCTGCACCATTTTGGTGCAAAGGGGACAGGTCTGGCAGTTGGCAGTTAGGGACGTTCCTTTTCTGCCGGCAGATGGAGACTGTCCCCGGCTGCCGGCAGTCCCCCAGTGCCGGCCTTAAAAGTGTCGACGGATGGCGTCGACCATGTCCTGCTGCGTGGTTTGGCCGAGTACATCGGCTGCAGCGTCGGCATCCATAAAGATATTCATAAGCGCCTGAAGTGCCTCGACCTGACCGCCCGGCTCGGCAATGCCCAGGTTGATGATGATCTGCGCCGGCACCGGGGCGCCCATGCCCGCCATCGCGTTGAACGTCACAGGTGCGGCGGGCTTTACCACCGCGATATAGGGCTTGGCCACAAATCCCGGATCGGTATGCGGAATGGCGATGTTTGCCGCCGGCATAGCGAGACCCGTAGGATAGGCGGCCTCGCGCGTGCGGACGGCATTGAGCCAACCCTCACCAATGTAGCCGCGCAGGGCAAGCTCACCCTCGAGCCGCGCAAACACCTCACCCGGCGTCGCGCACTCCCAATCAAAAAACACCAGCTCAGGCGAGAATAGCATCTCGGCGTTATCCGCCATACTGTCCTCCAAAGTTGTACGAGGTTCACAATGCCCCATATGATAGCGAAACGAGACAGACAAGGTTAGCCGAGGATCCCGATCATCTCGACCGCGCGAGCAGGTGTCAAGCACACCTCGGGCATCGCCTCCAGCATGCGCCGGTCGCTCGTGACCACATAGTCAACATCCGCCGTCTCGCCCGAAGCGATGATGAGGTTGTCTTCAAGATCCGGCATACGCTTGCCAAGCATGCGCGCCATCTCGCATTCTGCCAACGAAAGCGGAGAGGCAGTTGCCACCTGCATCATGTGCTCGATGCAGGCCCATGACGCCGGGGCAAACGATACGTTAATCCCATTCGCATTCCGTCGGGCTAGACGCCGAGGCAAAATATAGAACACATCCTTTGCCGTCGTGGGCGCATACAGAAGGTCGATCTTTCCCGCCTCGGCCAGTTCAACCAATCTCTTCGCTTCGTCGAACGCCCCCTCTTGCAGGTAATAATCGAGCCAAACGTTCGTATCTACCAAGAGACGCTTTGCCTCAATCATCGACAATTCGCCTCTATGTCGGCAATCATCGCGTCATACATATCATCTCGCACGGCATCCCAGTCTTCCGCCGAAGATTCTGCCGATGCGAAATCCGACGCGCTCAGCCCCAACGAGGAAAAAGCTAGGCCACACCCCTGTTCGGCGAGGCTCTCCTCACGGAGTGCCTCACGCTTATCCGCCACCATAAATCCCGGCAACGCTTGATGCTCGACAAGATAGACCCAAAGCGCGCGAATGGCATCGCTCGGCCCCAACCCATTGCGAGTTAGGACCGCATCGCCACCGGCTTTGAGCATAGGATCAATTCGCGTGTTGAGCTGCACCGTTGCTGTACCCATAGCGGCTCCTCTCTACATGCTAGCAGTATAGCAAACATGAAAGGCCACGCAAAAGGGCCCCGCCCGCACGCGGACGGAACCCTATCGGATTTTTTGGGATGGAAATGACACCCGTCACGTTATTCAGAGTCCAAAATCAAAGAGGCTATAAAAGCTGAGAGGGCTCATGTGATTCCATAAGCCCCCTCAGCTTTTTCGATAGTTAAGTCACAACAGCGCTTCGTCATTAACAAACACAAGCTGCCTCATTTTCCCGCTTCTGCCCTTTAGGCCCAATACGGAATATACCTTCGATATTTGGCGCCCGCATCCTCGTCCTCTTCCTTTATCAACGCCTCTTCCAGGCACTCTCTGATTAGACGAGACATCGCCACCGTGTTTTTCTTTTCATCGGAAAGTCCAAAACGCTCTCGCAGTGACTGATTGCTCATCGACTCGCCTTGGGCGTACAAAAGACAAGCATGCCAGTACACAGCATTTTTTCGTTCGCTTTTTTTCATTCGAGTATATGGGCAATCGCAATAGAGCGTCACGAGCGTTCCCAGCCCGCCCTCACTCTTGATAACCGGTGAAGGCATGCCGGCTTTTTCGAGCGAATCTACGATTAAATCCCAGCCCGTACCGCCTTCTTCGCAAAGATCCATTTGGCGCATGAGGGACGCCATCATCGAATTGCGCGTTTTCGGCTGCGCGTTGAGCACGCGTTCTGCCGGAATAAGCGTTGTCCCGGGATTAGAAAACTCGATACGATTGTCGTAAATCGCAACAAGAGGCCCCGCCGTGTTGTCAGCGATGTCTTGATGGATCACGGCATTTGATAGCAGTTCGCGAATCGCCCTTTGGGGGTAGGCCGTCTGGATGCGTCGAAATGCGCCATCCAACGTCTCAACAGCCGGAATCATCGACATGATCAGTTGCTCAGCCTGCGGAAGCGCTAAAGCGTAACCCTTATCGATTTCAGTATCACCAATAATGTCAAAGCTGCCTTTTCCCGCATATCGCACAATTCGCAGCATGCGTTTTCTGAGCTCCGGATAGCGAGAGAGCCTCTTTCCCACTAGAAGCATCCCCAAGCGCGTCATGCTATAACGGCCGTTGTCTTGGCGATGAATCAGCTCTTGCTCACAGAGAGCAAGAATTACTCCGTCCAGATCGACGGGTCTCCTCAATCTGCACAGCTCAAAATATGCATCAATATCCAGAATCTCGGCGACCTCTTGAGGCGTCAGATCGCTCTCAACTACAGCGAGCTCCGCGTTCCCCGCCTGCAAGCGACGCCACAGCTCCGCCTCTCGCGCACTACCAGGAAGCAGTTCTGCCGTCGAAGATCCCTCTCGGATGTAGGCGGTCTTATCAAAATAGACCGGCTGAGCGTTCGCGGCGTGCACTTTCAGCACCACAAAGTGCTTTGTCTCATGGTCAATAACCGCAAACTCGTAATTCGCATTGTTTGAGAGCGCAAGCTTGAGCCACATCAAAAGCTCTTGGTTTCCCTTGCCCTTTGCGTGATATGGGTTGAACTGGGTACCCACAAGCTCATGAGCATCGTCGCTCACGCCCCAGATCTTATAGGCATATGCACGGCCGCAGTAAGCGGCAGCGTTGGCAAGCGCAGAGATGTCACGCCCCGTTCTAACGGGGTCGCTATTACTCTCTTTAAACTCAAGCCACTCGGTTTCATCAGGATAGCCGATAAGTGAATAAATCAGCTCCATGCCATCTGCTTCACCCATTGAGCCTGCCTCCTTGCGCTCATTTTGATAACAAAATGATAAATAGACGACAAATAGAATTGTGCACAATTTGAAGCTGAAGGCCAAGTTTTTCTGGTCATTTTCCCAGATAATCTCAATGCTGGAAGCTTTGTTCTCTGCAAAAGAGTCGACTGCCGTAATTGACAGGCAAGAAGATATGGCTCCGATGTCAAAAGGAACTCAAGCAGCAGGGAATGTAATTAAACCAGCAACTATCGCCAAGCAAATGGGCGTTGTCCTTATCCAGCATCATGTCCTTCGAACAAATCGAGCGGCAGCGGCACAGCAACGAAAAACACAGCTGGCAAACAGTGGCGCAGCGGCACTCCATTTTTATGTATTTCTGAAATTTCCGAAAAAGCCAGAATCTCATTAGCATTTGATAATGCCCCCCCCCGATGGCGTATCTTATTCTTGGTTAGCATTTGTTAACGATATGTGCCCGTTGGAGCGATTCCGTGTCCCTGGATCCGAATTTTTTCTGTCAGTACGCCCCGTGCGACAACCAAAACCTATTAGCCGAGCTAGTGGCAATGGCTTCAATCCAGCAATTTCAAAAAAGAGAAATTATCCTTGAAATGGGTACCCAACAAAAATGGTTTTACCTTTTAAAACAGGGGGTAGCCTGTTCGTATTCTCTACAAAGCGATGGTTCGGAAATCACTGACTGCATAATGGCGGAGCCGGGCATGCCTGTAATGCCTAGCCCCGAGTTTGACATTCCATCCCCGACTTATATTGAAGCTTTAACAGACTGCACGCTCGTTCTTCTCAAGATAAGCGATGTTCAAAATAAAGCCCAATATAATCCAGGACTTGCAACTCTCATTAACCGATATCTATCAAGGGCTTGGCACGATCATTATAAAACCGATGTTAGCGTCGGATTATTTTAGCCAAATATAGTCGGCCGAGATTGACCAATCCCGGCCGACCCATTTTAGCCAACACGCCCGCATCTATGCCTTTCCTATCGCTTCCCTACATCCCCTCGGGCTGGATCCCCCTCACCTTCACCGCCTGGGGGACGGCCTCCACCGAGTAGGTGTCAAGCCCCCTGCCGCGGTAGCTCGGGCCCCGCATCACGAACACCGACGCCTTGTCGAACAGCCTGTCGAGGGCGCAGAGGAGCGTGTCGTCGCCCGTGAAGAACTCATCCCGCCCGCTCGGGGCGATGTTACTCGTAAGGACCATCGCGTTCGGCCCCTCCTTCTCGTAGCGCCTGTCGACGACATCGAAGAACAGGTCGGTGCACGGCCTGTCGTAGACACATCTCCCCACCTCGTCAACGATGAGGCACGACGGCTTGACGAGCGAGGAGACGACCCGCGAGGTGTTTCCCCGCTGGACGGCCTTCTGGAACCTGTCCCTGAGCTCGGTCGCCTTTATGTAGTAGGTCTTGAGCCCCCGCATGCAGCACTCGCGCCCGTAGGCCTGCGCGAGGTGCGTCTTCCCTATGCCGCCGGGCCCGACGAAGGCGACGTTGCGGTGCGCGTAGAGGTCGGCCAGCGACGGGAGCTTGCCCAGCGCGGCCGCGTCCCGGCCCTGGATCCTGGAGAAGTCGAAACCCTCGAAGGTCTTGGGCTCGCGCCTGGGCAGCCTGCTCAGTCTCAGCAGCGTCTCGATGGAGGCGAGCCTCCTCTTCTCCGCAAGGTAGGAGAAGGTGGCTGCCACGGCGGCCATCTCCCCGTCGCCGAGGTCGAGGTCCGAGGCGAGGGTCGCGAGCTCCTCCGCCCCGACGGCGATCCCGAGCCTCGACGCGGCGTCGCTCGCGAGCTCGTAGGGGCTCGCCCCCGCGCCCGCCATCATTCGGCCCTCCCGAAGTCGAACCTCTCGAAACCGGGTTTCGTCCTGGGCGGGGCGATCTGCTCGACCACGGTCCCCACCGGCTGGGTCGGCAGCTCCTCGGGCTGCGCCGGCGATGTCTCCCACTGCCCCTCGCACCAGCTGTCGGCGCCGGCGCCGACGGCGTGGGCGACGAGCTCGCGGGAGAGGTCGTCGCTGTATATGTGCGCCACGCGCCCCTCCCGGTTCACCCTGCACTCGCGGCGGACGTACCAGTAGGGCACGCCGTAGCGGTGCCCCTCGAAGCTCACGAAGCCGTCGAAGGAGATCTTCCGGCGCGGGCACAGGTACCGCTCGACCTCGGCCGTGACCTCGAGCGGCCTGGTGTTCGCCGAGCACGCCGCCTCGTGCTCGCGCATCGGGACGCATGCCGCCGCGCGCCGCCAGCGGCCTCCCTGCTCGGCGCACCAGAGGGCGGCCTCCCGGTTGAGGGCGTCAAGGTCGGTGAAGGACCTTCCCGCGAGGAAGTTCCCCTTCACGAAGCGGACGAGCCTCTCCACCTTGCCCTTCGTATAGGGGTGGCGCGGCCTGCACAACCTGGTGCGGAAGCCGACGACGCCCATGAACTCGGCGTAGTCGGCCTGCCAGACGGGCCGGCCGTCGGCATCGCGGCGGACGACCACGCTCTTCATGTTGTCGGTGAGCACGGTCGCGGGCACGCCCAGCGCCGAGAACGCGTGCAGCATCCCGATGAGGAGGTTCTCCTGGCGCGCGTTCGGGAAGAACTCGACGTGGGCGCTCCCGCAATGGTGGCAGACCATGGCGAAGCAGGCGATCCGCGCCCGCTCCCCGCCGGGGCGCTCGACCGCGACGAAGCCCCAGTCCATCTGGTAGGCCTCTCCGGGCGCCGTCCTGAAGCGCTGGCCGCGGCAGCCCTGCGGGGCCGCCTGCCGCCTCTTCGCGGGCACGAGGTCCCGGTGCGCGGCGATGTAGGTCTTCACCGTTGTGAGGCCGCCGGCGTAGCCCTGGCCGAGCAGCCGCTCGAATATCACCTGCGAGTTGGTGACGCCCTTCCGCAGGAGGTCGTCCACCAGGCCGGTGTGGCCGGCGAGCACGCCCGGCGCGGTCCTCCTCCCGCTGTTCCCGTGGGGCAGGGCCCTGAACCCGTGGGCCCTGATCGTCCTCGCGCGGGAGCGGGTGAGCCCCGTCCTCCTGCAGAACTCAGCGAGGTTGCATGTCTGCGGGTCGAACCCGTCGCCCTCCTCCGCGGCCATCTCCCGGAGCGCCGCGTCTATAATTTCCTGTAGGTCATCGTGTCTCTCGTTCACCTCAATGGTCCTCCTAACGCCGGCGTGTTGGCACCACCAGCGTAGTGGCGGCGGGGAGGCACGGTGGCCATTATTCGGTGACCGGGATTGGTCAAAATTGTTTGACTATTAGCGGCTAAAATCGCCCGGCGCTAACACCGAATCCGCCCTTAGGCTGTTGCCGGCTCGTGACCGCTACAAATGGTTTCTCGAGGAGTATCCGGGGGTTATCGACAGGGTCCCCCATTCGCGCATCTCATCATTTTTGGGCATGTCACCAATTACGCTTTCACGCGTAAGGGCAAACATATAGCAACGAGAAACTATTTCCTTTTACGTTTAATCTCAACGGTTATTGCTGAGCCGCATTCAGGACAAAAGTTGATCTCTCTACTGTATGCAATCCTACACTTCTTGCAATAACGCCATATGTCGCCCATATCAATAGGACTAGCGCAATTTGTACAGAATTGAGCATCTATCTCATTTTTTGTACCGCAGCATTGGCATTCGATCTCATCGCAACAATTGGGACGTTTTTTCATTGGAGGGACCGGACAAGGATGACGTCTAGGCACCAAATCTTCAATTTGGGCATAGCAGAGGCGCTGGCTCTCTTTGATGTTTATCAGCATGCCGATTCGATGCTCAATACTCGACCGTATTTCATCTTCGCCCTCGCTTTTAACGATATCGTCGCATAACGCATCCACTAGAACCTGATAGTCATCTTCAAGTCTTCGCGCTTCTTCTTCAAGATCATAGATCAACTCAATGCGCGGCGTGGATCGTTCACCCGCATCAAGATGGAATGGCTCATGGTCAACTGGCAGCAGTGGCATATTATCCTCCTCTTAGCTTGCTGGCTAACTATCGCAATCAATCACTAACCAGCCATTATCGCCGAAAGGCGATGGCGTTCTGGTCCCCCACATGCAGCACCTCGGCAGATATAACAAGTCTCTGCGCCACAGCGACATCATCTGCCTTGTGTCGCGTATTAAGGTCTTTCATTTCATCCGCGTAATCTCGACACAGCTACTTGCGGCCTCCGTTACGAATTTCCCAGTATTTAATGTCGTCCAACGTTTCTTGGATCCGATCCATCTTGGCATCACGCAATAAATTATCAATCTCGTCACTGCAATCAGATCTTGTGCTTCTGCTCGATATTGACTGCGTCGTTCCTGAATCGGAGAACAGCTCGCTAAAGAACTCGCCCGGAGCTGCAACGATCGCCAAGAATCCCATTGACCAGAACAAGACACAAATCAGCCTTACAAACCAGCCATATCCGTTTTCAAAGGCAAATTGACCGCCAAAAATAACCGCTCCGCAAAATGACGCAATGGGCATAAGCAGGTCTCCAATGAAATGCCCTGGACCGAACATAACGTAGCAAATATAAACTGAATAAGAGGGATTGACGAAAACCATAATCGAGACTGCGCTCATAGCCGCCAACACCAATAGGGGACTCTTCCAGCACAGCGAACAAGTCAATACCACAAGCCCAAGATATACAAGCACTATCCAAAATGCGATGGTTGAGGTTTTGGGAGATTCCGCCCATTCGCCCCAAAAGCCCGACACAGCATACTGCGCCGCCGCCCCATTGGATGAAACGACCGAAGCAATGTATACAACCATTGCTCCAAATATAAAAATTGCAATTAAATCGATTGCTTTTCTCATTTTACCCCTATCCGCAAATATCGCTTTTTTCTAGCGTCCTATAGTCTTTTGGCCGCTATTGGCTACTTTGTTTAGATTTCGGCCTCCAGCAGACATGGAAAAAGCCATACCCTAACGGCGCTCACGACAAAGACCGCTTGCCCACATCAAGTCAAAATGAATCACGGTCAACCGAAGACAGTGACATACCCATATCCTTCGCTTGGCCTCTAGCATCGATCACTTGTCACTTAACCTAAGTCTTTCCAGAAGCCAATGGCAACCGGATAACGTTGGCTTGAAACTCGCTGACAAGATTAACGAAATCACCGGGTGTCCAAATTAAATCGGGCACCCGGCTACCAGTATCCTTATATTTTTACGGCCCAGCCATGCATTTCAGTCATCAATAAACACCGTATCGCTATCTAATGCAGCCTAGACTATGCTCCTAATTGCACCCTCCGCTTGGGACAGGAGCCCTTTCATCTTTTTCTTTTGCATCCACCCGTTAACGCCCGTCAAATCGGATTCACCCAAGAGAGCATCGCCCATCCATCCCTCAAGCACAATTTCCCTTTCGCCAAAAGCAATCGTAAAATTGCGCTGCAGCATCAGTACGCCGTCGCCCTTCGACCAACAAGGTTCACCCTTAATTAGTTTCTGTTGAAAACCGGCGCCTTCAATGATGCTCTTCCAGATCTCTAAGACTCTTGGCGTATCAATTTGACCGTGCGCGCAAATCGTTACTGTTGTCCTCGGCATCTCAAGCCCCTTCTTATTGACCCAACTCTTGACCACAGTTCGGACAGTGCTTTGCATCTCCTATGATTCGAGTTTGGCAATAAGGACATACTTTGCCTTTGTTCCGTGTCGAATCAATATCAACAACATTCTTGGATGTATAGCGCACGCTTATAAATAGAAGCGCGCCAACAATCAGTAAAACAAATCCGATTCCAATAATTGCCAAAACCGAAAGCTCCATGCTGGTAAGAGGAGATTTAAATGTATAACGATGAGATAGCATCGCTTTTGTTATAAGCCCGTAGACCAGCGCAAAAAGCCCCAAGCCAAGTGACAGCAATGCAGCGGTTTCTTTTTTTGGTTTCATTAGATCCACCCTCCAGTCAGGCAACCAACCCGTCAAATCTCGCAATCGACATGACTCCCACCGTTCAAATTTCTAGAAAACATGGTGGCTTTAATGCCATAGCCCTCGTTTGGGCTCGAAATCAAACACGAAATTATTTAGGCAAACTTTATTATCCACACTGGAAACAAACAGGCATTAGCATTTGATAACGCCCCTGCGGCATCTGAGCAACAACCGCACTAGTAGCAAACGGCTCAATCTGAGCAAAAAGAGGATGCGGACTGGTGAACAATTTATACTTTGATGTGTGCCGGGCTCGTGACAATGATGTTTGTCACGAGCCCGGCATGGTATTCATCTATGGCATTCCCCATCTTCACACGGTCGGCGTGTCTTAGCTCTCATTCTCTCGTGTACGTTTCGTTGTTGATAACAAGCTCATCCCCATTGAGAAAATAGAGCCTATCATCCGCCTCTTCAGCTTCCTCTTTGCTGCTGGCTTTCTTCCAATGTTGAGAGCTGATATTTCCTTGACTGCTACTTAGAACCAATGTCTCGTCTTCTTGAATCGTATAGCGATCGCAGCTTTCCAGCCACGCACCGTTATAGGTAAAAGGAACCGAACAATCACCATTCTCATCAAATTGGAGAATTTCGTCTCCGTCGTCGTTTGCCCAAGTTCCAACAATCGACTTCTCACCACATCCAACTAGACCAATCAGCGGGACAGAAGCCGCGGCAACGGCCATTTTAATTGCTGTTCGTCTCGAAAATAATTGTGCACCCATCTTTGCTCCCAACAGACAGCACCCGTACAAAAGATAATTTGATTATCCCCATAAGATTATTTAGCGCATTATCATTTGATTATGGTCCGACGTATCCCGAGCATAATGAAGAGCAAATGGCTCTATTAGGCTAAATTAATCTCTTGCCGGATCGCGTCTCTTGGCGAAGCAATTGGACTATGAACATCAAGCTGTGGCAATCGTTTGCCTCAAACAACGCAGATCACAATGCATAAAAATGGCGGTTAAGCGTACCTCCGACGCTTAACCGCCAACACAAACCAACGACTAGCGCGTCGGGTCAACTGCCACCTTGCCGCTCTCCAGCACGTGAACGCGACCGTCGGCGAGCATCTGCACGACCTCGGGATACAGCACGTGCTCGATCGCGTGGATGTGCTCCTCGAGTTTGTCGACATCCCAGCCCTCCTCAACAGCCAGCGCGCGCTGGGCGATGATGGGCCCGTTGTCGTAAATCTCGTTGGCAAAATGCACGGTCACGCCGGTCACCTTGACGCCGCGCGCAAAGGCATCGTCAATCGCATGGGCGCCGGTAAAGCTCGGCAGCAGCGCCGGGTGTAGGTTGACCACGCGATTGGGGAACGCCGCCAGCAGCGGCGTGTGCACCATGCGCATGTAGCCGGCCATGACCACATATTCGCAGCCGCGCTCGAGCAGCTCATGCGCGATGATCTCGTCGGCGGCGATGGGGTCGGCATAGACATCCTTGGACAGCGTGAGTGTCTGGATGCCCACACGCTCGGCGCGCTGCAAGCCCTTGGCCGAAGGACGGCTCGACACCACAAGCTCAATCGAGGCGTTGAGCTTGCCGGCGGCGATCAGGTCGATCAGCGCCTGCAGGTTGGTACCCGAACCGCTGATGAGCACACCGATCTTGAGCGGCTCAGCCGTATCGGTGCCGGTCGGACGGGTGTAGGGCACAAAGCCCAGGCCCTCGGCAGCAGCCATCTGCTCGTTAGCGCTCATCGGAGTACACAACCTTACCGGAACCCTCGACGCACTCGCCCACGCGGAACGGCTTCTCGCCCAGCGCGACCAGAGCCTCGGTCACGGCAGCCTCGTCCTCGGGGGCGACGATCAGGCACAGGCCGACGCCCATGTTGAAGGTCTTGCATGCCTCGTTGGGCGCGAGCTCGGCCTGACGCGACACATAGGTGATGACGGGCGGAACGTCCCAGCCCATCTCGGCGCCGGTGCGGGTGACCACGGCATCGACGTCGTCGGCGAGCGCGCGGTTAAGGTTCTCGGTAATACCGCCGCCGGTGATATGGGCAATGGCATGAACGTTGGCGCCACCGCGCAGCAGCTCCAGAATCGGCTTCACATAAATGCGCGTGGGAGCCAGCAGAGCGTCGGCCAGCGAAGCACCGCCGAGCTCCTCGAGCGGACGGCTCAGCTCCTCGGCCTTAGCGGCGGCCTCGGGCGTGCCTGGCTTAATGCCGTCGACACCGATGACTTTACGCACGAGCGAGTAGCCGTTGGAGTGCACGCCGGTGGAAGGCAGGCCCAGGATCACATCGCCGGGGCGAACGTTCGCGGGGTCGAGCATCTTGGGACGATCGACAACACCCACGGTAAAGCCAGCGAGGTCGTAATCGGCGGGGGCCATGACACCCGGGTGCTCGGCCATCTCGCCGCCCACGAGCGCGCAACCCGCAAGCTTGCAGCCGTCGGCCACGCCCTTGATAATCTTTGCCATGTGCTCGGCCTCAATGTGACCGATGGCAACGTAATCCAGGAAGAACAGCGGCTCGGCGCCCGAAGCCAAAATGTCATTGACGCACATGGCGACCAGGTCCTGGCCCACCGTCTCGTGACGGTCCATGATCTGGGCGAGCACGAGCTTGGTGCCCACGCCGTCGGTGCCGCTGATCAGGATCGGGTCTTCCATATCCTTAAGCGCGGCGGCCGAGAACAGGCCACCAAAGCCACCGATGCCGCCGATAACCTCGGGGCGGTTGGTGTCCTTGACCATCTGCTTAATAGCGTCGACGGCGCGGCCGCCCTCGGCGGTATCGACACCGGCGTCCTCGTACGTCACATGCTTGCTGTCGCTCATCTGAGCCTTCCTCTCCCACTACCGTGGCGCCGCGCGGGCGCCAAACGGTGCTCATAGTTGCGTTCATTTCGGCGCACGCCATAACAGCACGCGCCGTCATATCAACAAAACAGCAGGTAAAACCTACCAAAATAAACCTGTCCCCACATGACAGGTTTTAGGCCTCGCCGTGCTCCTCTTCCCAGCTGCGGTCGTCGTATTTCTCGACCACGGCGTCGTCGTCAAAGTGCAGCGGCTTGTCCAGGTTGCGGGGCTTAAAGCCCTCCATGAACTTGTCGCGGCCAAAGCTCTCGGGAATCGCCACGGGGTAGCGTCCGGTAAAGCACGCATCGCAGTAGCCGCCCTTGGGCATGACCTTCAGCAGGCCCTCGACCGAGAGGAAGGCCAGCGAATCGGCACCGATGTACTCGCAAATCTCGTCGACCGTCTTGTTGGCGCTGATAAGCTGCGACTGCACGTCGGTATCGATACCGTAGAAGCACGGCCAGATGACCTCGGGCGAGTTGATGCGGATATGAATCTCCTTGGCGCCGGCGTTGCGCAGCATCTTGACGAGCTGCACCATGGTGGTACCGCGGACGATGGAGTCGTCGATGACGACCAGGCGCTTGCCCTCGATGTTGTCGCGCAGCGGATTGAGCTTCATGCGCACGCCCATGGCTCGCAGCTCCTGCGTGGGCTCGATAAACGTACGGCCCACATAACGATTCTTGATGAGGCCCCCGCCAAAGGGAATACCGCTCTCGTGCGAATACCCCTCCGCGGGCGGCAGGCCGGAGTCGGGCACGCCGATGACCAGGTCGGCCTCGACGGGCTCCTCATGTGCCAGCTGACGACCCATGTCATAACGGCAGGCGTAGACGCTCTTGCCGTTCATGATGGAATCGGGGCGAGCGAAGTAGACCTGCTCAAAGATGCAGTTAGCAGGCTCTTCGGCGGCAGGCACGCCCTGCTCGGACACAAGGCCCTCGGCGCTGATGCGCAAAATCTCACCGGGACGGACGTCGCGGACGTACTCGGCGCCCACAATGTCGAGCGCACAAGTCTCGGAGGCGACGACCCAGCCGCCGGCGCGGGTGACATGGGTGGTGGCGTCGACCGTCGCGGCGCCGTCCTGCGACGGCAGTTGCGAAACGGATGCGGCATCGGCCTGGTCCAGGCCCTCGTCCACCAGCTTGCCCAGCACGAGCGGGCGAATGCCGTGCGGATCGCGGAATGCGTAGAGCGCCTGCTCGTTGATGAGCGTCATGGCGTAACCGCCGCGCACGAGCTCCATGGTCTTGCGAATGCCCTCGCGCAGATGGCCTGTACGCTGAGTAAAGTAGCCGATGAGTTTAGTCGCGACCTCGGAATCCGAGTTGGAGAGGAACGGCACGCCCAGCTCGATCAGCTGGCGGCGCAGCTCGTCGGTGTTGACGAGGGTGCCGTTGTGCGCAAGCGCGATAATGACGCTATTGATGGTAGAGAGGTGCGGCTGAGAGGCTTCCCAGCTCTTGGCGCCGGCGGTGCCGTAGCGCACATGGCCCACGGCCAGCTGACCGGAGAGCGTCGACAAGTCGGCATTGGAGAACACGCGGTCGAGCAGACCCAGATCCTTGCGGACCATAACCGTACCGCCGTCACCAACAGCGATTCCCGCCGATTCTTGGCCACGGTGCTGCAGTGCACGCAGGCCAAAGTACGTCAGTCGAGCCACGTCGCGATCGGGCGCCCAGACACCAAAAACGCCGCATTCCTCATGCAGCTGGTCGGAGTCCGGATCATACGTCGACATGGCGTTCACCTGTCCCGCGGCACGCTCGGCCGCGCGGATGGTTTCTTGAGACATGGCATCCCCTCAGAGCCTCGTATTTTGGCGTTACCCGCCTTATTATACGCACGGCGCGACGCGCTCCCCAGCGCATGAGCAGCGCTTTTTAAAAGCCCACCGAGCTAATAATCCGTTTTGCGGCCAAACATTTTATCGGTCTGCCCAGTGCAAGCGCCCGCGCTCCCAGATGGCCGCCGCGCCCACCGTTGAGGGTTGCATTGTTGCAATTGGGACGTTCGTCCTGTCTTTTGGCAGGTCGGCGGCGTATCCTTATAACCTACAACAAAGCGAGAAAGGTTCTGTATGGATCGAAACGAACTCGACCCCAGCGTCCCCAGCGCCACGGAGGTCAAGAAGATTCCCCTCATCATTAAGGTGTACGCCGTCCTGTGCATCCTGTCCGGCGTGGGCACACTCCCTTCGGTCGGCACCTTTATGTGGCAGGTCATCACCGCGCTCATTAACGGCAACGCCGCCGCCAAGCTCGGCGACAACACGCTCGTCGCGGTTGGACTCATCGTCGCCGGCATCATGCTCTCTGCGGCAAGTGCCGTCATCCTGATTATCTTTGGCCTGGACCTTATCAAAAACCAGCGCCGCAACGCCGCCCGCCTGTCCTATATCCTTATCGCATTCACCGTCATCGAGCTTTTGGTCGACGTGATGCTCCAGGGTATCGGACTCTTCTTGCTTCGTCCCGCCATCCAGCTCGGCATCCTCATCGCGCTTTCGGCTACCGTCGATCCCACGCTTCGTCAGGAGCGCGAACTGCAGCGCCGTCTGCAGGAGATGCTCGACCGCGACGCCGCCGCCGAGGGCTTGCTCGGCCGCGATGAAACCGGCGAGGGCTACATCAAGCTCAACTACTTCAACCTGTTCTGGGTATTCCTCGTCTGCTGCGTGCTCGGCCTGATCGCCGAGGACATCTGGCATATGACGGTCGACGACCCAGGCGTCTACCAGGACCGCGCCGGTATGCTGTTTGGTCCCTTCAGCCCCATCTATGGCTTTGGCGCCGTACTCATGACCATGGTGCTCAACCGCTTCTATAAAAAGAACCCCATCATCATTTTCCTGGTAAGCGCTGTGCTCGGCGCGAGCTTTGAGGTGTTCGTGGGCTGGTTTATGCAGACCTCATTTGGCGTGGTCTCGTGGAGCTACTCGCACATGAAGCTGTTCGGCATGCCCGACCCACTCGCCGTCCTTACGGGCGGACGCACCTGCACGGGCTTTGCCTGCCTGTGGGGCCTAGGTGGCCTTATCTGGATCAAGCTGCTGCTGCCGAGGCTGCTCAAGCTCATCAACATGATTCCGTGGAAGAGCCGCTACTCGGCTACCGTCATCTTTACCGTCATTATGCTGGTCGACGGCGTCATGACGCTGCAGTCGCTCGACTACTGGTACCAGCGCGTCAACGGCACGGAGCCGGATATTCCCGTCGCGCAGTTCTACGGCAAGTATTTCGATAACGACTACATGGAGAACCGCTTCCAGAGCATGACCATGAGCCCCAAGGATGCGACGCGTGTGTAGCGCCACGCAATGCCGAGATTTTCCAACGCACCGAAAAGCCCGCTGGCAGACTGATTGAACTGCCAACGGGCTTTTGCTGTAGATGGACTCGAATTGATCGCAAAGTCCTATGCCTCGCGCTCGACCTCGCTCACACACTCATTTTTGATGGTACCGACGAGCGCCTGCAGCGCATCGACCACATGCGGGCGAATGTCTCCGCCAATGAGTACGAGCATGATGTCATCGCCCACGGCGAGCTCGCCGCTCGCCAGCCACACGCGCACATAGCCGATACCCGGCATCGTGCGCGTTGCCTCGATAGCAGCCTGCACCTTTTCGGCATCGAAGCCAAACACCATGCCGCCCACCTTATGTCCAGGCGCCACACCATCTGTCTCGACCCCACGCACCTCGGACTTAGGCGTCGCACGCACCACGCCGTTGTGTGTCAGGTACATCCCGCAATCAGCCGCCGAAACATCGGCCTTGGCTTCGCGCAGCCAGGCATCAACCGAAGGCATCGATTTGCCACTTTCAAGCATCATTTCTCCTTTTTACCGTCATCGAGTAGCTCATTTGGGACGAGGCTCTTTTAGCTACTCTCGAACCACTTATTCCTCGACCGGCGTGAGCACCATGACTGCGCGCGTATTGCTAAATGACAGCGAACGACAGGTCACAAGCGTTACGACCTTGGTTGCCGAAGCGGCACGATCGGTGGCATCGCTCGCCACGGCAGAGGCACCGTCGAGCATCTCGGACAGGTAATTCTTCAGTCCGTCATCGCCCTCAAAGTTGGGTGTGCGCGCCTTGGCATACGTGTCCTCGACCACCTTGGTCGCCAGCGGGCGCAACTTATACGTCGCATCGCGCGTGATGTAGTACACGTATTCCATGCTGTCGAACGTCGCCTGATCGGTCGTATCCGAAATCACGTTGAACATCGAACCGTCATTCATGTGGTGGCCGTAGATCGTGGTCTGCTGATCCACCATGCCCGGCGCGGTGTCGTCGCTATCCAGGAAGATGGCACCCGACGCATTGGCCGTACCGTCGAACAGCGTGTTGAGGTACTTGGAGTTGTTGTTGGTTTGCACCACGGGGTAGTTGATGTTGGTGCCGGGCGCGTAGATCCAACCCACAACCTCGGGATTTGTCTGAGCAAGCGCATTGAAGTCGATAATCGGCACGCCGCTGGCGTCCTTGTCACTCACATATTGCTTTTCGATTTTTTGATACGACTCGCTCGCCTGCTTGTAGCCAATCTGCGCGTTGATAAAGATGGCGGCAGCGGCAACGATCAGGCCAATACCGATAATGATGAGCAGTATGGGAATGACGGAGCGGCGCTTTTTGCGCGGCGGCTCGGTATAGCTCGATGGCGCGGTATGCGCCGAAGAGCGAGGTGACCTCTTGGCCGTACTGTATGACGAAGGGCGATATGCAGCAGGTGTATCCTGACGGCGATGCTTCGCCGGCGTCACGGGGCGCGGCGTGCGCGGCCGCTGAGGAGAGGATGTCCGACCCTGCTGCGGCGCGTGGGCTGCTCCCGACTTGACTGGATCGGGAATCCGAGAAGCCGAAAAACGCTTTCCCTGATAGTCGGACATGGCTCTCCTTATGCTGCAAATGGACTGGCAGAGCGCTTAGGCGTCAGCCATCTCCTGCTTCATCTTCTCGATAACCTTGCGGTACTCGGGATCGCAGGCGCCCAGGATCTGCGTGGCGTAGATGGCAGCGTTCTTGGCACCGTTGATAGCCACACAGGCAACGGGCACGCCCGAAGGCATCTGCACCATCGACAGCAGCGAGTCCATACCACCCAGATCGCTCGTCTTCATAGGCACGCCGATAACCGGCAGCGGCGTAAACGCAGCCACGACACCGCCCAGGTGAGCAGCCTTGCCGGCAGCAGCGATAATCACCTTGATGCCGCGGTCGGCAGCAGTCGAGGCCCACTCATGGACCTTCGCCGGCGTGCGGTGCGCGCTCGCAATCACGAGCTCATAGGGCACGCCCAGTGCCTCGAGCTCGGCGGTGCAACCTTCCATAACGCCCAGATCGGACTTGGAGCCCATGATGATCCCGACAACCGGCTTCTGATCTGCCATAAACAAAGACCTCCTGTTGAGAGCGGTGACGCGGCGAATCCGCGACCCTTAACTACTGAGAGTAGTATAGCTGCTCCCGTCCCTGCGGTCTCTGTGGCGCTTCGCGGGCGGGCCAGGCTTTATCTTCACTCCGGTTGCTTCGCAAAGTCGTTCAGATAGAGCCTGGCCCGCCCGCGAAGCGCCCTGCGACCTACCGGATATTGCCATGACGTACGTTGGCTGAAATAATAAAGCAATGCCCGCCGTCCTTGACGGAGCGGCGGGGGCGGTTGGTTTGTTGTCGCTGGGAAGGATGCCGCTTGCTGCGACGATGGAAGAAAGCGCCGATCGCGGCGATGATGGCGCCAAGACCACCGACGGCCGCGACGGTCGCCGCCGTCTGGTCGCCGGTATTGGGGATCGCCGAACCGCTCTTCTTGCTGCCCTGGGCCTTGCCGCCTGCGGGCTTGCCCGCCTGGTTGCCGCCGTTTGAGCCATTGCCGGAACCCTGGTTGCCGGAATCGGCATCCTTGAGGCTCTCAATGGCCAGCTTGAGCTGGTCATAGGCCGCCTGGAGCTGGATGTCGGAAGCATTCTCATCACCCAAGACGTCCTCGGCGTAGGTAATGGCATCCGTCAGGGCCTTGACAGACTCGTCCGTCTTGCCCCTGGTGTCAGTCTCCTTCGCCTGCTTGACCAAGGCCTTGAGCTGCTTCTTGGTCGGGTTCTCGACCGGGGTCACCGGAGTCTTCTCAAGCGCGTCGCGAGCACTCTCGAGTGCCTTGAGTGCCTGGTCGACCTCGTCCTGCGTGGCGTTCTCGTCGTTCAGGATGGCGCGGGCGCTCGCCAAGGCGTTCTGGAACGCGGTCCAGGAAGCCTCGGTGTAGTCGCTGGCCTTAAGGTCGCCGGCTGCAACCTCGGCATCAACCTTTTCAATCGCGGCAGTGAGGTCGTCCTTCGCCACCGGATTGGGAACGGCCGTACCGTAGAACTTGAGCTCCGCCATGCTGCAGTAGGCGTCAACGCTGCCACCGCCGGCGTGGAGCACCTTGACGGTCACGTAGCGACCGCGCGCGGCACCAAAGCTCATCTGCTTCCAGTCGCCACGGTCGGTGAGCACGCGGCCGTCGTTGTCGAAGGTAAACGTACCCATCGACGTGGCGGTGCCCATCTCATAACCGTCGGCGGTGTCGGAAACCAGCACCTCGGCCTCAAAGATATCGCCGTTCGTGCCGCCGTCCTGGCGCGGCAGGAACGTGACGTCGGTGAGATCGTAGTCACGGCCCAGGTCGACGGTCAGGTACTGGGGCATACCGGCCTTATAGGCCCAGTCGCTGTGCCAGAGCGTCTGCTCATCGCCGTCAAGAGCGTTGACGGCGTTGCTGCCCTCATAGTCGGCCTCGCTCGAGAAGCCGGTCACCTTGACGTTCTCGCGGTTCTCGGGCGTGTTGATGAGGCTCTTCTCATCGACGGGGCGCATCTTGAGGCCGTCGATTGCCTTCTCGATCTTGGCCGTGGCGTCTGCGACATCCTTCTTGCTATAGCTGCCCTGGCCGCCATCGAGGAGCTTCTGAGCCGCCTCGACCGCAGCGGTGAGGGCTGCATAGGAATCCTTGGTGTAGACGGACTCGCTGTAGCCCGCGGCCTTGGAAAGCGCTGCCATGAGCGCAGAGGTGTCGACACCAGCCTTGACCTCGACCTCATAGGATGCGGTCTTGGAGGGATCGAGCACCGACGCCACCGTGATCGTTGCCTTGCCGGCCTTGTTGGCGCGCAGGTAGTAGCTCACGCTATCGCCGGCCTGGACAGCGGAGACGCTCACCACAGAAGGATCGGAGCTCTCGACCGTCACATAGGGGTAGCCGGCGCTCTCGGGCGTGGCCTTGGCGTCGACGAGCGTCACATCGCCCTCGAAGAACTCGGTCTAGTTCTTGCCCAGTTCGACACCCTCGATGGCCTCGACACCCTGTGTGTAGTTGAAGTTGATCTCGCGCAGCGTGAGCATCTGGTCACCCGATGCCTCAAGCGGCGTGATCTCGACCTTGGTCGCCTTCTTGCCCTTGTTCTCGGCAGAGAGGCCAAAGGCGTAGCGAGCCTGATAGGAATCAAAGCTTCCGCCCGAGAACTCCTGGGTCGAGCCGTCCTCGAACGTCACGACGGACTTAATCTTCTGCACGGTGCCGTTGCCACCGTTGCGGTTAACGACCTCGACGCTATCGAGTTTCGACGGCGTCTTGAAGGCGAACGTCATCGTGGCGGGCAGCTTGACGTAGGTCGGCATCTTGCCGTCGATCCAGTTGGGCCCATAGTTCCACAGGAACTCGAAGTCGTTGCCGCCCTCATTGTTGTCGAACAGTCCGTCATAGCTCTTCTGCTGGATGAGCTTCTCGACGTTGGTGCCGTCGTCGGTGGGGAGCTCGTCGTTGGTCATCGTGATGTCAAAGGCGTCGCGGCCGTACTCGGACTTGGTGGGCTGCGGGACACCGGGCATCGTCACGGTGCCATCACTCACGAACTCGAGCGCGTCGCACGCCGGGCCGACGAGCCAAGACGTCGAGGGCAGCTCGACCTTGCCGGCCGTCTTAGCCTTGAGTTTAAAGCTCGCGACCACACCAGTACTGTTGAAGAGCTTGGCGTCGCCGCGGTTGGCGAAGGCCAGGTTGATGGTCTGGTGGCCATCCGTGAACTGCACTTTCTCGCGCGAGAGGTTCTCCATGCCCGCCGTCGACGCATCCTGCGCGATGCTCTCGGAGACATACTCGAACTGGTCGCTGTTGAAGTTGACGAGCGCACCGAGCGCGTTGATGTTCTCGGCGTCGGTGGCGTAGACGTCGACCGTGATCTCGTCGCCGGCCTCGACCTCCATCTTGCTCGGGATCACCGCGAGGGTGCCAGCAGCCTTGCCCTTTTGCTTGGTGCCGCCGTCGAGCGCCGCCATGGTGAAGGAGTAGTCGTACACGTCGTAGACGCCGTTGCCGTTGAGGTCGGCGAAGTGGGCGCGGATCTGGGAGTCGAACGTCGAGGTGTCGGGCTCGCGGTTCTCAAGACCCAGGTAATTCTTCATGTTGGAGTAGTCGCCGTCGGAGACCGTGGCCTTGTTGAGGTTGGAGCCCACAGCGAAGCCGTCCGTGCCGTCGGTCTTGTAGATGGCGATCTCGGAGGCGGAGAAGAAGTTGCCCACGGACGCGAGCGGCGTCATACGCACGTAGCGCGCGGCCACGGCGCCGTCGAACGCCACCGTCTTGCAAGCGGCGGAGCGCTCCCAGTCGACCTCCTGCGTCGTCCAATGCACGCCGTCGAGGCTCGTCTCGATGCGCATCTTGGTCACAGTGCCGTTACCGGCATCATCGCGCGGATAGTACTCGAGCTTGTCGAGCTTGTAAGCGCGACCGTAGTCAACGGTAAGCGCCTTGCCCAGATCGTTGCCACCGGAGTGGAAACCGCCGTCGCCCGACTGGAACTCATGGTCGAAGGCGAGTTCGGCCTTATGGCTACCGTAGAGCGAGCCCTCCCAAGTGATTTCCTCGGCCTCAGGCACGTTCCGCCACGGGTCGAGCGCAGAGTTCGCCTCAAGCACGTCGCTCCATGCGGAGTAGCCATCGGCGTTGCGCGAACGAATCTGGTAGGTATGCTTGCTGTTGTAGGCAAGATCGGTATGCGTGAATTCTGCCGCATCGCCCACGGCGAACACAGTGCCGTCTACCTTAAGGTCGTAGGAGGTAGCACCATCGACCTTCCCCCAGGTGAGCTTAATGCTCGTGGGGGTCGTGGCGTCCTCGGGGGCAGCAAGGTTCGCGGGTGCGGAGAGGTTCTCGTTGAAGCGGTCGGCCGCGAGCGTGGCATCGGCGTTCACGAAATCGCCCAGTTCGAGCGTCTGCGCTGCCGTGGCGACATCGGTCTTCGCGAACTTGACGTAGACCTTGGGATTCGTGGTGATCTTGGTGTTGTTGAAGCTCTCGCCCTGCTCGGCCTCGGTGCTGCCTGCGTCGCTACCGTAGTGGTTGAGGTTGGGGGTCTCGTTGTAGAAGTAGACCGCCTGGCCGGCCTCGGGGGTCGCGGCGTCAAAGGCCTCCTGCGAGTCGACCTCAACCACGTTGAGCGCGGATCCGCCGTTCTTGGCGGAGACGCTCGTGGGCTTGGCGGAGACGTTGGCCACAAAGGTCGTGGTGCGGTTGGAGTCGTAGCCGCTGTAGCCGCCCTGCGATGCCTCGGCGGTAAAGGTCGCCGTGCCGCCCACCACGCTCGACTTATAGACGGTGCTCACATGCTCACCGTAGGAAATATTGTCGATTGTGCCGTAGGAATCGTCCTCGGTCGTGTTGTTCTCGATGGAGGAGCCGTCATCCTCGTACTGCGTAAAGCTGCCCTCACCCTCGGTGGCGAAGAACTCGACGATACGCTGGCTGCGATTGGTGCCCTTGGTGTTGGTCTCGGTCACAGCCTCGGGGTTGTTGTTCTCGGCGTACATCGGCACGATGGCGTTGGCCTTAACAAAGAGTGGCAGCTTCCAAAGCGGAGCCTCGTAGTTGTTGAGGACCTGACCGCCGCGGTACTGCTTGCCCGAGAAGTAGTCAATCCAGATGGTGGGATTCTCGTCGGTACCGTAGTTGGGCAGGTAGATACCGTTGCGGACATCGTTGCCGTTCTCATCTGCCTGGGTATCCTGATACACCGGTGCCACCAGGAAGTTCTCACCGAACATGTACTGGTACTGCGTCGAGGTGCTTGCGGCGTACTCGGAGTTGTCGGAAAGCAGCATGGCGCGGATCATGGGAAGGCCGGTATCGCCGTTGCCCGTGTCGATGTTGGCCGCCGAGGCCGCGCTCGTGTAGATATAGGGCATGAGTTGTGCTTTGAGCTTGAGATAGAAGCGCGAGATGCCCGTGTATGGATCGCCGTGCGTCATGGGCGACTTGCGGTAGGTGCCCCAACCGTCCATGTCAAGCATAGAGGGCGTGAATGTCTTCCACTGGTAGTCGCGAGCGGAGATGATGGGATCGCCACCAAAGATGCCGTCCATATCGGAGCCGATGTTGGGGTTGCCCGAGAGGCTCTGGCCGATATACGTGGGGATATGGAAGCGAATGTACTCCCAGTTACCGCCGTACTGGTCGCCGGTCCGGATGCCGCCAAAGCGCTGCGTGCCGGCCCAGCCGTCAAGCGTGATGATGTTGGGGCGCTTGTTGGCGCCGGTGGTCACGGTGTCATAGGCCGTCTTGATGCCGTTGAGGCCAAAGGAGTAGCCGGAGCCGACCCAAGCGACGTCGGTCTTGAGCGTGGTGATGCCACCAGTCTTAACCTCAGAATCGAAATCGCGCAGCAGATGCCACGGGGTCTCGGAGTTGCTATCGGGCTCGAGGTTCGACTGGGTCCAGAGACCGGTGCTCACGCCCTTGGAGTTGGCATACTCGGTGAACTTCTTAAGATTGTCGACGTTGGCGCGCACGGCGTTGAGGCGCTCGGCAGAACTCGTTCCGTCGGAGTTGACGCCGCCGGTCTTGTAGTAACCGTTCTGGCCGTAGCCAGCACCGTAACCGTCGTTCGGCAGGAACCAGCCGAGCGGCATGTCGTTGTCCTCGTAGTCATCGATAACCTGCCGGGCGGAGAACTGGCGGTCGAAATCGGTCGCCTTCATGTTCTCGGTATCAACCGTAGGGCCCTCACCGTTGAGCGTCTCGGCCGCAAGCGTGCCGTCGAGCTTGTAGCCCGTCGACATGCCGGACTCGTATTTAACGTCGCCCTTCTCACTCGAGGACTTGCTGCCCTTAGTCTCCCACTTCTTTTGACCCGAGGTCGTTGACCAGCCATCACGGTTATAGGCATTAAGATGACCCAGGTAGAAACCGTACTCGGGCAGCAGCACCGGATTGCCGGTCACCTTGTAGTAGTCCTGCAGCATCTCGGTTGCCACGTTCGAGGCGCCCTCGTTGGTCGCCACGAAGTAATAGGCATCAAACTCATTCTCGCTGTGCAAAGTCGTGACCGTCGATGAGTCCGTGGAACCGAAGTCGTAGGAACCCTCTGCAAACGTGTTTCGGAGCACGCCTTAGCCGCCGCTCGTCCAATAGAACGGGTTGGGCGAGGCAACGCCGCCATCGGTCCAGTTGTTAGTGTTGGAGATGGCGATGGTCTGGTTGGTGTGCAGGAAGCGGCCGTTCTGGGTGCCGCCGCCAAAGAAGTTCTCGGACTTCTCCTTGGCGAGCGTCTGGACGGTACCCTTCTTATCAAGGTCGAGGGGCGCAGACTCAGAAACCACGCCACGGTCGCCTGACTTGATACTCATCTTGCCAGTCGCCTTGTCCAGGATCACGGTCGCCTTTCCGCCGGTGATCTCGATAGTGTCGCCCTTGTCGGCAACCGTCGCACTCGGCTTGCTGTAGGTGTCCGAGGTATCGGGCTGAGCCTGGATCTTAGCCGTGTGGGACTTACTGCGCGGCGTGGCGTACTCGGAAAACTCACCCTTGGGGTCGACGTTATAACGGAAAATACCGTCCTCGAGGAACGTAATACGGCCCTTGATGCCGTCAGCGAAATCGATGTCGACGACGTTCGAGGCAGACTGAGACACGGTCGCTGAGTCGACACCCTTGAGTGGCGTGGCAATCGCCTGCTGGGGATTGGCAAACACAAGCGTCGCTGCAGTGGCAACGAGGACCGCGCTTCCCTTCACCCACCGTTTCGTAAAAATGGAATTCCTACACACCTGAACTCCTTCCCTCCGACATGCGGAAGTGTCGCAGACGCACGCCCTGCAGTATGGCGCACGCATCAAACGGGAGGGGTGTTCGGTACATTCCGTGCAGTGGGCCCACCCGTTACCAAGTGATCAACTGGTAGTAACCAGAGATCCACCTATTAGGTTGAATCAGCATACAGGAGCAGTTGCGCAACCAAGTTCGGAATTCTCCCAGTGGTATTAAAATGAGCGTCAATGGAAAAGTGGGCTTAATAAGCCACACCAATTGGTTCTTCTCCCAAATATCAATTAAGCAAAAATGTACTGTTTATCTGGTATTACACAGACCATACCTTTCCCTCGGGAACTGGACTTCGCGAAGTTTCCCGAAGAAAAGGCTCAGCCGCCACCCTGCGACCTACCGGGGATTGCTATGACATACGTTGGCTGATTTGGTTTGAATAGAAAGGTTGACAGAGGGTGGTGGGCAGTTAGTTCAGATTTGTATTTTTTTGGCAGTGGCTTTTGCTTAATCATCTCGGTTTTTGAGTCACTGGGACCCAGCGATAAGCCTTTTCCGCCCTTGAGTAAGCATATCTGCCTCATTAGGAAGGTAGCGCGCAGAGATGTGGTGTAAGAGGCGGGGCATGCCCCGCCTCTTCCCTTT